>Ga0207039_1002_pt1 | contig 131021 bp, 112 predicted proteins | sample Alteio_BWMinCont_74_FD_153264 | JGI IMG/M metagenome (GOLD analysis project Ga0207039, IMG submission 153264) | Enriched cells from forest soil in Barre Woods Harvard Forest LTER site, Petersham, Massachusetts, United States -... | ecosystem: Environmental > Terrestrial > Soil > Temperate forest... | reverse complement strand
AGCAGTGACTTACACAGTATTATCTGCAGATACATTAACAACAATAGCAACTGGATTAACAGCCGCAATAAATGCAGATACACATTTACAAGCAATAGGAGTCACTGCAACATCAGCTTCAACAGTGGTGAGCGTTAAATCAACATCTGTAAATGCCACCACTTATACTGAATCTACAAGTGTCGGAGCCACCGAGACCATTGCCCTTAGTGCAAATACCAATGGTATTCAAACAGCAGCAATAGGTGGTACTAAAACAACAGGTAATACTTTAACAATTACTATCTATGATTCTGGTTTATCAGGTGGTTCAACAGCAATAACTTACACAGTACTATCTGGAGATACATTGACCAGCATAGCAACTGGATTGGCAGCAGCAATAAATGCTAGTACAAGTCTGAAAGCAATAGGAGTAAGTGCAAGTGCAGTTTCTACGGTGGTGAACATAAAGTCGGTGTCGTTGAATAACACAACTTACATTCCATCAACAAGTGGTGGCGCTACAGAAACAATAACATTAGGACTAAGTACGGGCATTCAGCAATATAGCTATAACAACCTAAATGAACTAACAGGAATAGCAGCTGGAGGACTAGCAAGATTTCAAGGAAGCATTAATAAGGCAGTTAAGTCAGCAACAATAAATAGCACTATTCCAGCGACATTAAATTGGTCAGAAAACTTTACTGGCAATGCCGTACTAAGTACAGGAGTAAATAATGCAACGGTATCGGCGGTAGATGGTGGTAATAATACTGTTACTAATCCATACAAGATCTCAGTAAATAGTAGTTCCAGTCAGTTATTTACTAACGATGCCAATGGTAATATGACCAGCGATGGAACGAACACTTATGCCTGGGATGCAGAGAATAGACTAATTAAAATCACTTATCCAGGTACCAATAACTATAGTCAATTCACATATGACGCATTAGGTCGTTGTGCAAAGATAGTAGAGACAACCGCAGGCACAGTAACAAGCACCAAGCAATTTGTCTGGTGTGGAGGTAAGATGTGTGAAGCAAGAAATGCTAGTAGTGCAGTCACGGCTCAATATTTCCCGCTAGGTGAGACGATAAGCGGCACGAGCTATTATTTCACCAAGAGTCATCCAGGCTCAGTAACAGAAGGAATAAATAGCTCTGGGGTTATCGTAGCACAGTACAGCTACGATCCCTACGGACAAGTAACCAAATTACAAGGAAGTCAAAGCTTAGATTTCCAATATGCAGGATATTATTATCATGCACCGAGTGGTTTAAATCTGACGCTGAATAGAGCTTATAGCGCAAATTTAGGCAGATGGATAAATAGAGATCCGGCAGCGGAAGATGGTGGAGTGAATTTATATGCGTATGTCGAAAACGATCCGATCGATTGGTTTGATCCATTCGGGTTGAGTAAAATGGGCGATGATATTGGTGGAGCAGCATCTAATTTGCAAAGTTTCCATTCTGGAGATTTTCAAAATGATCAGGCGAGACACTATTACACTTGTGCTAAGTTTATTGATGCTGCGCTGAGGAAGGCCAAAGCGCCCCTGCCGTGGCCAGCAAATACACATCCGCTATTAGTGTCACAGCTATCGAAATACTTTAAGGATAGCACCGATCCGACGAAGTATAAAAATCCCCCATACGCACAAGTCCCATATGGTTCGTCTTACCAACCACAAGTGGGCGATATTGTATTGTTCAAGGATCATTCAGCAATCGTTACGTCTGTTGATGCCTCGGGAGGAGCTCAAGTCACATACGGAGGATCTACTCAAACTCAGAATGTCGCCACTGATTCACTCTCTTTGCTTACCAGCAGCCCTAATTACGCGGGGATGCCCACCGGAATATATAGAGTCAATCCGTAAAGCGAGCAAAGTCATTAGCTGCGGCGAATTCTTTGTTATTTGAGTACGACTTTGCAAATGTAGCCGCCATGAGCTTTTTTATCCTTGCAGAAAAAGTTGATTACCAACGTGGCTGGACAACGCATTGTTTTCGGAGGCGCTTCGACCGGACTTGCGAACTCAATGGCATGGCTGATGGGGAAATGTGTATACGATTGGCCACATCGTTTGTTAAAGGGATTGGATAAGGGCTTAGTGACAATAATATTTTTTATTCGTCCGTCGCATTCAAGAGTTGCCTTGGCTGCGCCATCTGACAATGCCCACTCGCCCCTCGGTGGTAAGAAATTATGCAGGAACTTGTTCTCTAAATATCCTACATATGTCCGCTCGGCATCGACTCTTGGATAGCACTCTGCAGGATTTACTGCACGTAAGAATGTGCCTGTCGTGAGCATCGTAATGAGAACCCATATTTGATTCTTTTTAGCCAATTTAGTCATTCTCACCTCCATCTGCTAAGAGAGTCCACGGTCATTATATTCGGCGCACCAAAACTTCACAACCTGTTGGCAGTTATTAGTGGAGATTTCACTCCATATTCCAGTCTTTGTCATTCCATCATCATTACTGTTGAACAATTTTTAACATAGGGAGTACGTCCAAGGTCAAGAACTCATCCGCCAAAAGTAAAATAGAATAACATATTGTGTGACCACAGGGTTTTTATTTCCGACTGAACCAGTGTATACAGAAGAACCAGTTCTACTAATCCCTATGAAATCTCGGTAAAGACTAGCTCCAGCCAGTCATTTACTAATGATGCCATGGTAATATGACCAGCGATGGAACTAATACTTACGTCTGGATGCAGAGAATAGGCTCCTCAAAATCACTTATCCAGGCACCAATAACTATAGTCAATTCACGTATGATGCATTAGGTCGTTGTGCAAAGATAGTAGAGACAAGAGCCGGCTCCGCAAATATCAAAATTTTGGCAATTTCAATTATGGTGCGACCGGTAGAGCTTTAGGTATTCCTTTGAGCATATTACTTAACGAGGCTGGTAGGCAACAAAGAAAAGATGGGCACTCTAGACAAGAATGGGGATATCCGGGACCGCAGTGGAACCCTTATGCTAGAACAGGATCTTTCGGCGATGATCCCAATGATCAAATATTAATTAGGCGAGGGTATTTCTATGGACGCTAAAAAGACTATAACTAGCCACGTGCACCCACTTGCCAACAATTCATTATTGTTTTCCGGCGGAATTGTATTACTATTCGTGCTTTGGTTTGCATATTTACTGAAAGATGGTCTGCCGCTCACAGGTCCTTGTGTAAACACTCTAATAACCGAAGTAAGTTCCCCGGACAATAAGCTCAAAGCCTCCGTATTTGTTAGAGATTGTGGAGCTACAACTGATTACAGTACACATGTATCCATTCGAGCATATGCCTCTCCTTTCGATCCTGACAAGCAGTCAGAAGTTTTTGATTCAATAGGTAAATACGATATCAAGCTTAATTGGGTTTCCCCGAGCCACCTAACAGTTAGCTGTAAAGACATACCTTCGGATAAAATTTTTTACCAAGCAATAGTGTGTGGTGGAACAGCAATCCAATACAAGTAAATAAGCAATTTGCTCGGACAGAGAGTAGACTCGTAAGCGCTCCAGAAAGTGCATCTATTCTGGATTAATGTTTTGTTGTACAAATACTGTCAGAGGCGATGGAGTAGGCGCGTGGTAGTTTGTAATAGGAATTTAGCTAAAGAGGCATATTGGCAGGAAATAATAGCTCGAAAGAAAGAGAGCGGTAAAAGCGAATCAGAATTTTGTAGAGATGAATGCTTAAAACGGATACAATTATGCTACGTGGATTACTGGACGCTTCTCTAGATTAGGTTCGTCTTTGCGCAGAATTTCTCTAGTTAGTGGAGCTATTTCACCTTCTCCTAATATCAGATACTTTAATATGTAAACGATGGGATTGCCTTCGGTCCAAACTAAATAAAGGTGTGGGGATGCCGCTTTAACAGAAGGTTCTGAAGCTGTAACCTATACAGTATTATCTGGAGATACATTAACCACTGTTCCATCAACAAGTGGCGGAGCTACGGAGACAATAACATTAGGACTAAGTACGGGCATTCAGCAATATAGCTATAACAACCTAAATGAATTAACAGGAATAGCGGCCGGAGGACTAGCAAGATTTCAAGGAAGCATTAATAAGGCAGTAAAATCAGCCACAATAAATAGCACAATTCCAGCTACATTGAATTGGTCAGAGAACTTTACTGGTAACGCTGCACTAACTACAGGAGTAAGTAATGCAACAGTATCAGCGGTAGATGGTGCTAATAATACAGTCACTAATCCTTACAAAATATCTGTAAACACCGGTTCAAGCACGTCACTAACAAATGATGCTAACGGCAATATGACCAGTGATGGAACGAACACTTATGCCTGGGATGCAGAAAACAGGCTAATTAAAATCACTTATCCAGGCACCAATAACTATAGTCAATTCACATATGACGCGTTAGGACATTGTGCAAAGTATAGTAGAGACAGCCGCAGGCACAGTAACAAGCACTAAGCAATTTGTCTGGTGTGGAGGTAAGATGTGCGAAGCACGAAATGCTAGTAGTGCAGTAACTGCTCAATATTTTCCTCTAGGTGAGATGATAAGTGGAACAAGTTATTACTGCACGATGGATCACTTAGGCTCTATACGTGAGATGACTAATAGCTCTGGGGCTGTGGTAGCGCAATACAGCTATAACGCATATGGGCAAGTGACGAAGATACAAGGAAGCCAAAGCTCAGACTTCCAGTATGCAGGATATTATTATCATGCACCTAGCGGATTAAATCTGACCCTAAATCGAGCTTACAACGCCAGTTTAGGTAGATGGATTAATAGAGATCCTATAGGTGAGTTAGGCGGCATCAATCTGTTCGCATACGTATTGAATTCACCCATCAATCAAATAGATCCCTATGGGACGCAATCAAACCAAGCAAAAAAGAACTGCCCTTCATGGTGGCCTCCGCTGCGACCTTCCTGGTGGCCCAAAAACTGGGCTTGGCCGTGGCCAAGTACAAATCCGCTGCCGCCAGGTTATCCCCCGGGTTACAAAGATGAATGGGGTCGGCCATCAGCGCAACCAAACACGCCGCCAAACACGCAACCAAACACACAGCCCCCAGCGCAGCAGCCTGACTTAACTCCCCAGGGTAGGCCCATACCACCACCCGACCCGGATATACAACAAACTAAAGAGCTGACAGATCAAGAAGATCAGCGTATTCAACAAGAGCGTCAACAAAATCCAACTCAGGCAGATTTGCAAACGCACCCAGAACCGGGAGGAAACAGAGTTGGTACTTTCGCGCCAAGATAGAGCATGCATCGAGTCAATTTGTGTTGAGGGGGTGCGGCATTTATGCGCTATAATTTTCTATAGGTTTGTACGAGCAAATTAAGAAGCAACGATGAAAAAGAACTGGAATGTTAGACAAACTAGTGCCGCAATAATCACTTTGATCGGCACAACTTGCCTCCTTTCCGGGTGCTACAAAGCTAACAAGCCAGTTGTTGCTGAGAAATCGCCGTCAGAAGTAATCTATGACCGTGGACTTGACCTTTATCTTCATGAAAAGTACAAGGAGGCACTGGAAGATTTCAATCGCGTGTTAACGCTTGATCCAAAAAACGAATATGCATATCTTGGACGTGGAAATGTTTGGGCGAGATTTGGCAATTATAAGCAGGCCATTAATGAATACAATGAGGCTTTGAAGATAAACCCTAGCTACGCGTCCGCATATAATAATCGAGGAAATGTTAGAAACTATTGCGGGGACTTTAAGGGGGCTATGCAAGATTTTAATCGCGCGCTGGAGCTTAATCCAAACCTGCCGTATGTATATTGTGACCGCGGCGCCTTGCGCTCGGCGTTAGGCGACAACAAGGGTGCAATTGATGACTATAATGAAGCAATACGCCAAGATCCACAGTATGCCGGAGCTTACTTGAATCGCGCCTGCAGTCGGGCTGTGCTAGGCGACGAAACCGGGGCAGTTATTGACTATGAGAAAGCACGTCAGCTAGATCCTAAAAAAATTCCGCTCTTCAAGGATCCGATACGTGAACTCAGGAAGGGCGGAGAACACAAATTTTCCAAGTAAGCTCAATTACATTGCCGACATTCTAGAGGCACGTTCCAATATAGAGCCGCAACAAATAGCAAAGATAGACAAAAGATAGATTGCGCACTTAAGGTTCTCGGATGTAAAAATAGGTAAGCGTTCCAGCAAGTACATCTATTCTGGATTAGTGTTTTGTTGTACAAATACTGTCAGAGGCGATGGGGTAGGCGCGTGGTAGTTTGTAATAGGAATTTAGCTAAAGAGGCATATTGGCAGGAAATAATAGCTCGAAAGAAAGAGAGCGGTAAAAGCGAATCAGAATTTTGTAGAGATGAATGCTTAAAACGGATACAATTATGCTACGTGGATTACTGGACGCTTCTCTAGATTAGGTTCGTCTTTGCGCAGAATTTCTCTGGTTAGTGGAGCTATTTCACCTTCTCCTAATATCAGATACTTTAATATGTAAACGATGGGATTGCCTTCGGTCCAACCTAAATAAAGGTGTGGCACATACGAGGTCTTATCCCGCAGGTATAGCATAATTACGGCTAAAGCATTAGGAATGGCTGTACTCGAACATTTGAGCACTTTATATTTGCCAACTTTTTCGCCTTGTACTCTTAATGGCCCATCATGAAAATCTGAAGCATTGCTGATTGTCACTTCTACAAAAATAAACTCGGTTGGCATGATATTGTGGATGGTACTAATTTTATGTGCTTTTTTATCATAATTCCCCGCGCCTGGTTGGTGAGCTACTAACTTTATAGGAGTTCCCTGGGCGTCTTGAATGAATTGCCTTGCTTGCGGATCAAGAATTACCTGGTGACTGCGTAATTCTGTAGAGCGCATTATGCGAGAAACAAAAGAGGTAATATAAATAGCTCCTATAAAAAATAAGGCAATCTTGATTCCGTCAGGACGTTCAAATGTATTGACAATTGTGGTGTAGAAAAAAACAAGAGTAGCAAATAAAAAGGCCAAGCATCGCCACCAATTTTCTTTCAACGATGTTAAAAAACAGGCAAGGGCCGCTGAGCTCATCAGCACCAAAACGCCTGTAGCGTAGGCAGCTCCCTGAGCGTCGACATTAGCATGAAAAATTATAGTTACAGTAATACAAACAATGGCAAAAAATATTACTAAAGGACGACGAGCCTTGGCCCAATCGGGTGCCATGCCATACCGCGGTAAATAGCGAGGTACAAGATTTAAAAGTCCAGCCATTGCCGAAGCGCCAGCGAACCAAAGAATTAAAAGAGAGCTAATATCATATGCGGTGCCGAAATAGTCGCCCAAGTATTGGTGAGCCAGGTAGGCTATTGCTCTACCATTTGCTGCTCCAGTAGATAAAAATTCTTTTTCTGGAATTAGTAGACAAGTTATAAATGAGCTTGATAGAAGAAATACGCTCATAATCAAAGCGGCGGTGTTTAACAGTTTTTTGGTATTTAGAATGCGTGCTTCGGGAAATTCTTCTTTGTCACTGGGCTTCCCTCTAACTAATGGCATCACCGCTACGCCAGTTTCAAACCCCGATAGACCAAGGGCCAATTTAGGAAAGAGAAGACAAGAAATACCGAGCATTTGCCAGATAGAGCCATGGAGTACAAATAGGTTATGCCACCAATTATTTACTAGCGTCCAATCGAAAATTAGATGATAAAAGGCATACAAAATGATTATGGTGCTTAGCGTCAGATAGATGCCTACCAGTAGCACGGCTATTCCAATTGCTTCGCGAAAACCTATAAGAAAAACTGCTGATAAAATGACTAGCATAGCCAAAGTCAAGCCCATCTGGTCATGCATCCAAGCAGGAAAAATAGGGTTTTTAGCGATGTGCGTGGCGGCATCGGCAGCTGAAAGAGTGATAGTAATAATAAAATCCGTAGCTGCAAAACCAAGCAAACACAGTACAGCCAGTTTGCTATACCAGCCAGGCAAAAGTTTTTCTAGCATAGAAATGCTGCCTTGTCCGTGAGGGCTTTTGCTAGCCACCCTTTTGTAAACAGGCAAAGCACCAAATAAGGTGAGCAAAACCAAAATTATTGTTGCCAGCGGTGATAAAGTGCCGGCAGCAAGGAAAGCAATGCCCGGCGCATAACTTAAAGAAGAAAAGTAGTCGACGCCGGTAAGGCACATCACCTGCCACCAAGGATGTTTATGATGCTCCTCGACAATAAGGCGACTGCGCTGCATACCGTCAAGGAACCAGACTGAAACTTTCCGTTTATTAATTTGCTTGAGGGCGGTTGATAACACTTGCTTTCACTAATAATTGCTTGCAAATAGTGCTTTTACCTTTTTGACTCAATGATAAAAGCTATGCCGGCAATACTGTTTTGGGGATAATAAATTGGACAGAAGAATCCTGCTTTTGGCGGCGCTCGCATATCCGACACTTTGCTGATATGAAAAGCACTTTTATCATTGATTAGCGAGCAAATTTCAACGGCAATATGGTTGGGAGTTACTCTTCTCTCGGCATAAGCTAGTTTTGCCTCGAACATCCTTCAGTAAAACTTGTGACTTATTCAATGAACTGTTTTCGGCTACTGCCAATTTGATGTGATGTATATGAAAGAAATGTGTGATTTGCTTGCTCATAATATTTTGTCTTGCCATCGGATTTAATTTCACACTACTAAACTAGCGCAGAGAATATTCCATAAGAAATTCTATATGCAAGCTAAGATCTTCTATGAGAGTATATCTTTTGTCAAATATATAAAAAATTGATATTAAGCTTATGGTGGTTATTTTAGTAGTATTTAATCTGGATAATATAAAGCACACAGATGTTTGATTTATTGAATCTTGGCCTGAGTAAATTTAATCCCGAGATTTTGAGAGTTTATATTTCAAAGGACGATTATCGGCTTTTTGCTTTTGAGTTCTGTTTGTTTGGTATCGATCAACTAGGCTTTTACTGGTATCCACCGACCGAAGCTACACCAGAAATAGCAACTGGTGAATCGAGCTGTAATTTCAAATTGGTTCCCGATGGAATGGTAACATCTTTACCTTTGCGCAATAGTAAACTGTCGGCTGCACCGAGTCCACCACCAATAGCAGCTCCGGACCAAGCTCCCATGCCAGCACCGTATCCGCCGCCAGCAATTGCACCAACTGCAGTACCAAGAGCAGCACCGCCACCGGCACCTAATAGTCCGCGAAAGGCTACCGAACCAACTTTATTTTTCGTTGTTTCGCCTGTTAATTCGTCTGATTGATCACCACCCACCTCAGCATATTTGCCAATACTGCCTACGATATGGGAGGTAATAGGGGTTTCTGATCCATCAGGTAGACGTAAACGATTGAATTTGATTTGCAATTTTCCTGAGTGAGTGAAGTGGCCTCCAGCCTTTGCGTCAGTTACTTGTCCTAGAACTTGTGTTCCAGAAGGTATAATGGAGTCACCTACGGTGACGTTCTGTGATACTGTGGCTTGAATGAGATCACCAGCGCGTGCAATCTGAGTAGCAATGGAAGTAGATAAAGTTACAGGAATGATTTGACCTGTTTGAGCGTAAGCAATACGTCCTTGTCTTAGTTCTTGTCCACCTGCGCCACCTTGGTAGTAACCACCGGGAGGATTCTGTTGGGCATAATTTCCATGTCCTGGATTAGCATTGACCGGATTACTGTTATATGAATTAGCATTATACGAGTCATAAGGGCGGCTATTATTTGGTGCAAAGCTGCCTTGAGCAGGCTGCGCTATATTATTTTGTGTATTTGGTGGTTGTGAACTGCCTACAACCTGATTGCCGCTATACTGAGCCTGATTAGCGGCAGGATTATTATCGGTTTTAGCTGGCGGGGCACTGGCAGCATAGGTGTCTGACAATTGGGCAACATAGGTGTTGATACTCTCTTGATCAACCAGAGCATTGCGAATTTTATCAGCCCACTGATTGGCTAGGAGGGCTGGCGTGGTTTTAGCGGCAGTAGCATCGGCTGCAGTAACGGTGACTACTTGATAACCGCCCAATGTAATAACTGGTGCGCCTTGTACATAGGTTATATTTACAGAAGATGGCGTGCGGTCTTTTGCTGCCACTAGAGCATCGTCGAGATGTTCTTGGATGGTTGTTGTACGTCCGGCGATTGAAGTAGTGTCACCAGCACTTGGAATTGCAAATACTGGCTGTCCGGCTATTTTAATAGAATTGTTAGCGGCAAGGACTGATAGTGGGACAAAAGATAAACTTTGGCTAAGAAAAATGGCAATCAAAGCTTGAGCGAATTTATATTTTAGGCTTTTTGGCTTGAGCGCTTTATTTCTAAAATCTGTCATATTTACTCCTAATACAATTAGACTAGGTGTTGTCTGTGTTTCACATAGTATCATGAGTCTAGGCGACTATTGTCCGGATAGCCGCAATTATTAGAATTGAGGAGGTCAGATGCGAAGTTTAGTAAATGAGGCATATAGATACAGTGGGCTTTCTCTAGTATGAAATTTATTGCCGAAACAATTAAAGAAAGGGCTCTGGGTAAAAATCAGTGGATTATCGAAAAGCAGGGTGATTTATTGCTCGTATTTTCACCTTTGTTAAAGAAATATCCTAATTTTGTTCATGCTTTTACTACCAGACAAGGGGGACACAGCCGGCCCCCTTTTCACAGTTTCAATATCGGCGTTAACCAAACTACTGACGAAAGTGTGCGTCAGGATGCTCGTAATAACAGAGAATTACTTTGTAGTACTTTAAATATCCCTTTTGTTCAGCTTAAAACAGCCAAGCAGCTTGTGCATTCGACTAAAGTAGTAATGCTGGAAACAGTGGGGCAACCAGATGAAGTTGATGGTATTGTTACTAAAAAAACGTCAAGCCCAGTCTATATGACGTTCGCTGATTGTGTTCCAGTTATAATTTATGATCCGGTAAAGCATGTTCTTTGCTTAATACATGCAGGTTGGCGTGGCACCGCAAGTGGTATTAGCAAAGAAGCGGTTCGTTTTATGACTGCTGAGTTGGGCAGCGATACAAATGATTTGGTTTGTGCTGTTGGACCGGCAATTGGCTCTTGCTGTTATCCAGTTGGCATAGGAGCTGTTGAAAAACTGATATATAGTCTAATTGAAGAAAAGCAGTTAAAAAATACTTCAGGAAAAATTGAAAGCTGGAAGGCAGAAGATTATTGGGAGAATTGGTCAAGTCTAAAGTCTGAGCAATTGGCGGATATTACTAATAAGTTTTGGTTATTGATCGAAAGCCTTAATTTAGAGGGATTTTTTACTCGCGGAACTAAACAAATTCATGTAGATCTAAAAGCAATTAATGCCAGTCAGATAATGTTTTGTGGGGTCGAGCAGGTGGATGTAACGGATTTATGCACGGCGTGCAAAGAAGATCTGTTCTATTCGTACAGGCGTTCTTTCATTAATAGTGAAGGTCCTACTGGACGTCAGGCGGCTATAGCCTGTTTGCTTTAACATTCTTAATTAATTCTTGGCAAGATGCCTTTTATCCAACAGACTGAGAAAAATCAATCAAAAAAGGACTACAATTGATTATTCTCCTGACGTAATTTTAAAGCAGATAGCAATGAAAAATTGGCGATTGAATTTAGGTTTGGTAGCAGCGATATTTTGCCTTGGTCAAGCTCAGGCTAGTACCTCTGCTGCCCAAGACACGGTTTTAGTCCCTCAAAAGGCAGTTCTTGATCCTGCGTATGAAGAAATAGATAGCACTACTAAGGCTCCAGAATCACCCTTAATAAAAAAGACAGCGCCATCGGATTTGACCAAAGCATCAAATGTGGTGCCAAATGAGGATAGCTATCCTTTAGTTAGCAAAATGGAAGTACTTACTTTTGGCAAAGAAATCACTAATAAGCTAATTGAAGAAAGATTGGGTGATTTGGAGCAAGAAGTTTTCCATAACAAATTTAGCGATCAGTCATTGTTTGATCGCACGCAAAAACTCAAATTGACGATTTTAGGACCCGATGAAATCAATCAGGAAGATCGAGATACCTACTCTGTTCCTTTACTGGGTTCGCCTGAGAAACAGGCACCGGGGAGACAGACAGAACCGGGGATAACTTATTTTGAGCTAATTGCTCAAAGTGCAGAAAATCAGCTACCTGTCGAAAGCCAAGATTTGCCTAAATTTGCTTTACAGATCCTAAATAACGCGCGAACTCAGCTTGGTTTTTCTCCCATGATTATGGATGAAGCAGCTAATAAAGTGGCAGAGGCTCACGTTATTGATTTGCAAAAACGTAACTTAGTCTCGCATACTAATACCAAGGGAGAAAATCCTGATCTGCGATATACGCTGGCTGGTGGTAGCGGCGCTATAGTGGAAAGTGTAATAGCTCTAAAACCTGAGCAAGTGCGGAAAGACGAATATACACGCGCTTTAGTTGCTTACGCATTTAAGCTCTTGCTTGAGAGACAAGATGATCGAGAAGCCCTTCTGTCGCCGGATGTTACAGGCTTTGGTTTTGCTATGCGATTGGTTCCCGGACAAAAACGTGCTCTTGTGTGTATTGAAGTAAGCACCAATCACGGTACCATTAATCGTTTAGAATTACCACTAAAAATAGGGGATAGAGCTGAAATTTATGGTACTATACAACCTCCTTATAAGTTTGCTAAAGTAACCGTAGCCTGGGAAGGGTTGTCGAATGATATGCCTTCGGCAAGTGATGAAACTGAAGAGGCATTACCATACTTTCCCCCGCTTGATTATGTGGGATATGCGCGAAAATCTGAACATGATTATGGTGCAGCAAAAACGGCCTTACGTATGGGACTATTGGTTGGTGTGTTAGCTGGGAGCGTATTCATGCCCCCTGTAGCATTAGCTGCTCCTTTAATAGCTTTGTCCCCGGGTATAAGTGATTCACCCAAGCCTATGTCGGATATACCAATGCATGGCGGATTGAAAATAGAAGGAAATACTTTTTCGGGCAGAATTCCTTTATCTAACGCTAATAAACCAGGTATTTATTATGTTACGGTTTGGGCTGTATCAGGTAATAGTAATAAACTCATTCCCATTAACCGTCGTGCTTTCGTACTGACTGAAAAAGGCAGCGAGACAGAAAGTCAAGCTGATGATGAGGCAAAGAAAATTGCCAAAAAAGCTGCAAAAAAAGAGAAAAAGGAAATGCAGTTAGCAGAAAAGCAAAACGAACAGTTGAGTAAGGAAGAGAAAGATAATTGAAAAAATTTAAAAAATTTAGGATGCAAATAGAAATGATCAAAGACACTGAGAGAGTTTTAGTGCTTTTACTGTTAGTTATTGTTCTATTGCTGCCTTTGTCTGCCGGGGCGCAAAATATTAAAGAGATTCCTGTTGCTCCATCAAGACATGATCAACATTCTTTAAATAGTACTGAGCAATCCAGTCGGTCGGATGGACAAGTACAAGCATTGCAAGGTAATTCTTCCAATTCACTTATTGAGGGGGGAATTGAGCACGCATCAGAACCCCTAAATATTTTATTTCTATTGGATTGCTCTTTGAGCATGAAAGAGAAAATGAAAGATCAAACACAAAAGATTGAAGCTGCTAAGCAGGTTCTGCAAAGAGCACTAGCTCGCATCCCTGGGGACGTAAATACCGGGCTGCGTGTTTTTGGACAAGGAAATATGGGTGGCGCGTTTTTTATGAATGATTGTCAGCAAACTGCACTTTTGGTACCTCTGGGGCAAGGAAACAGACGCGCTATTATAGAGCAAGTACGTGCTATTCGTGCTTTCGGAATGACGCCTTTAACCTATGCTTTGGAGCAATCTGCTAGAAGCGATTTTACCGGCGTAACAGGCAGGAAAGTAATCATTCTAATTAGCGACGGTGCTGATACTTGTGGTGGAGATCCGTGTCGTTTGATAAGGATGTTACCAGCCTATGGTATAAGAATAAAAATTGATGTGGTTGGTTTAGATCTAAAACACGATCATGGTGCTCGTGCAGAATTGAATTGTATTACTGAAAGCTCTGGTGGTAAGTATTACGACGCTAACTCAGCTGAAGAATTTATAGATAGCGTGCAAGAAAGTGTCAATACCGCTATAACTGGACGCGTTATTCAAAAAGGTAATTTGAGTCCTGCTCAATCATGGTATCATCCGTCGGAAATTTTAGGTAAGTAGATATGCAACTCTTAAGGCAGCAGTGCATTATTGCTGTTTATACGTTCACACAAAATCCACATTTGTTTGTTTGAATAGACTGAGTGTTCTCTTTTGATGAGTGAGCCGCTGATTATGAAACCATGCGTTTCTAATAATTATATATTTAATCAAAAGTTTTTACACATACATGCGGTATATTTTATTTTTGTATTGGGTGCATTTTTTTTGTTAATTAGCCAGTCTATAGAGGCGGCAAATAATTCCAGCCTGAAAGGTAAATCAAATACCGATTTTCTTCAGGGTAATATTTCAGAAAATGAACTAATCGATAATTTGGAAATGCTAGGAATAAAGTGCATTATTCACCAGGAAACAGGCGCATCGCATCTCGATACGTTAAAGGTTGAAAAGTCCATCTTGGTAGTAGTGCCTATTACGGAGGGATATTAGCAGGAGACACAATTAAAGATCTACACAAGCTAAATGCTAATACTTTCAGCTTATCAATAGAACGAGCGGGGAAGATTTATCAGGCAAATTTAAATTCACAATTAATAGATGGATTATCCAGCCAATCAGGACAAGCAGAAGCGCATATGCGGGCCGGAATTGAATATGCTCGCAATTTGCTGTACGGGCACGCCTCAAATTTTAATGCCGACATAGAGCGCTCTGAATTAACCAAACAAATGGCTTCGATAGCTGCTTTAAAATCTTCCACGTTGCTGCAAGCAGAGGAAAGACAAACTCTTTTACAAGGTAGTGTGGGGACGCTGGGAGTTTCATCTGAAATTCACCGCTTTGCTGCACACATTGAAATGCTAAATCCTTATAAGGCATCATTTTTAAATATAAATTTGTGTATGGCTCCGCCAACAGATCCTTATGGCAAATTACAATGGAACTCATTGATAACAGAAAGGAATAAATCTTCTGCTCTAGGTCCTGCTTGGGACATATGGGAGCGCAATCTTGGTGATTATATATGCCGCTATTGGGCAGGATCACATAGCTCCGGTTCAGGTGTGGTTGTTTACCATGTTGTTCTAAGAAACAATGGCAAGATAGGGGACATCAAGCTTATGCCGATTGCAGAGTTGAGCAGCGTGGCTGGCAACAGCAATTTAGCTGAATGCGGCTACGAGATGATTAGAAATCTGGATGGTTCTGCTATCTTATTTTTCCCGCGGCTTACTCAAGTGACAGAAGTGCATCTGGAAATCGGACTGATAAACAAATAAATTTTATAGCCAGGTTAATATTTCACGAAAGCTCCACAATACTTCTTTAGAATTATCGTACCTACCTCTATTTGAGGAGCTTACCAATCAATGAAATTACATCTTGCGCAAAAAGCACTCTTCTACGCTTTATTTTTCGCTTGCAGTACCGTAACTATGGCACTGGCAGAAGATTTTATTGAGCAGGGTGAAAAAATGTATGATGCGAAACGTTTTGAAGAAGCACGACACTTATTTGAAGCCAAGATTAAGATCGAGCCAAAAAACGCTACAGCTCATTATCTTCTGGCGAATGTTTTTTTAGAACTGAAGCAAACCGCTGATGCTCAAAAAGAATATCAAAAATCTGCGGAACTTGATCCTAGTGGGATGGCAGGACAATACAGCCGATTAGCTTTGTCGTCAATCTCAGGCAAATCTACTCCTTTAAATATACCAATACAAACAGGTCAAGCATACTATCAATCAGCTGGCCGTCCACCAAACATCAGACCAGCAATAATAAATTCTGCCAAAACGATTTCTTCAGAAGTGTCACGCCTCGTGCAACAGCAACAAGCGGAATGCGATGCAAAATTAAAAGACATACTCAATAAAGCCAATGATGAGGTCGATCGATTGAAAACTGAGATGCAAAATCGTATTGCCGATAACGGCTCGGCTCAATATGTGCGAACTTTTGTGCCAATGTGGGGCGGTGGTTTTAGACAGCCTCTCGTTAAAACTTATGATCCAGAGCCAGATAATGAAATTATCAGACAAGATTATGCTGCTCGGATAGATCGAATAGGTGAAAACACGCGTCGCGAAGCAGATCAAATAGTTGAATCATATAAGCAAAAGCAACTGCAGCTTGCAGACTCGGCTTTAACTCTGGATAAGTCTTACATTAACCAAAAGCCAAACGACAATATTATATTGAGTCCTAGAGGTACAGATATTTATATTCGGAATTACCAAACGAATGACACTCTTTCGGGTAGTCCGGTTCCAATTATGCTGTCTCCACCAAAATTATTGCCTGGTACTCACACTGGCAATAATAAAGCGCAATGAAGGATATTATGCAATACGGTTATTGAATATGAATAGCTGTTGCCGGAATGAAAAGTACGTATCTTTGACTATATTTATGTTAGTTCTTTTACTGGTTGCACTGTTTGGATACGCTAATCAAAAAGCAGAGGCTACAAATAAAACCAACTCTAAAGGCGAAACATCTAATGAATTTCTGCAAGGTACCATATCACAAAATGAAGTCACAGATAATTTAGAAAGGCTAGGAATAAAATGCATCATTCATGAAGGACTGGGTAGGGCTGCGATTAGCACGCTCAGCATCGAAAAGGTTCGCCCGGGTAGCAGTGCTTATTATGGTGGAGTGCTTGCAGGAGACATAATTAAAGATTTTCGTAAACTTAACGCAAATACCTTTCAATTAGCTATTGAGCGTTCGGGAAAAACTTATCAAGTCAATCTGCAAATGCTCTCGGGGCAAATAGCGGACAATCCATTAAGCGCAGCAGCAAAGATAGATGTTTTGAATGGTAATATCAGCCATCAAGGACTATCGGGATTAGCGGAGATAAAAAGTGCAAACGCCAAACTGGGAATATCCGAATTTACGTTAACTGGCAATACACAAAAAACAGCTTTGGCTAGCGCAGCACAAAATCTGCTCATTCCTACATCAGTTAGTAGACAAGACAATGGTCCTATCAAGAAGCTTTTATCATATGATATTGAATTGATTATTGATATTACCGGCTCTATGGCTTGGATAGACGGAACAGGTGATTTAAGTAAGTTTCAATGGTGTCATGAACAAGTTCGCAACCTTGCTCAACAGCTTGCTCCGTGGCATAAAACGATAACCATCACTACCTTTAATACCAGTCATAACACTGTGGAAAGATGTGATCCAGACAAAGTTGAACAAACTTATGCCACAATCGAGCCTAGCGGCAATACAGATCTTGTTGATCCTCTGGTAGACAGATTAAATGCGGCGCTGATTAAACATAAAGATAATGGGCATCTAATCTTGATTGTGGTTATAACAGATGGTTTGCCAAATGTTCCCAGGGATCCAAGCGTGGTAAACCGGGCTTTGATCGACTTTACACACCAATTAAATGATCCTGATGAAGTGGTAGTAACGATTTTACAAATTGGTGACATTTTTGAAGGACGTGATTTTTGTGTTGATCTCGACGATAATTTAGTGAATGAGGGCGCAAAATACGACATTGTAGATACGAAAACTTTTGCCGAATTAAAACGAAAAGGTCTGATAACGGCGATGATTGATGCGGTTATAGAAGCGAAAAGTAATCAACATCTTTCAAAGAAAGAAAAAAACTTTAAACGATTCGTTAACGGTTTGCCACCATCAAAACAAGCTTCAACTAAAGTGGACGCTCAAATAAAAGAGCGTGAGAATGAACGACAAGAAATCGAGCGGCAAATATTTGGACAATAAAGTGGTTATCCTAAGAGTTTGATAGTATTATTGGCAGCAATTTCAAAACAGGAAGAGAAAATGGCGCAGATTATAAGTGAAATTTTGCGTAAAGAAAAGCTTTTGCAAGCTCAAGAACAAGCCCGGCATCTTCTTTCGTTGATTGAAGAAAACAAATACGTTCACGTAGGCGCAAGCGAGCAAGAAGTGAATGAACAAATTTTTGAGCTTGCCAAAAAAGAATTTGGTGTGACAAAACATTGGCACAAACGAATTGTGCGCGCGGGTATCAATTCGGTTTTAACTTCTAAAGCGAATCCCGAAAACAGAATCATAGAGATGAATGATCTTGTATATGTTGATTTAGGTCCTGTTTTTGAAGAATTTGAGGGTGATATTGGTAAGACTTATTTGATGGGAAGCGATGCAAAAAAACAAAAACTGATTAATGATTTAGAGCGTATCTTTGTTTTAGGCAAATCTCACTATTTGAGTGATCCCGATCAAACAGGAGCTGCTTTGTACGATTTTGTGGTTAGACAGTGCGAAGAAGCTGACTGGAATTTTGGCAATGAAATTGCTGGCCATATAGTAAGCGAATTCGCTCATATCCAAATTTATGGCAACGTACCGGAAAATCGTATCTGGAAACAAAATACAGTACCAATGAGTGCGCCCGGAAGTGACGGAAAAACACGCTATTGGATCTTAGAAATCCATTTGGTGGACAAAGAGGGCCAATATGGTGGATTTTTCGAAGATATTTTGCTTTAGTGTTTGGCAGGAGGGTTGGACAAAGCAGTAACTTGCGCTGCCACCACTCTATTTAATCCTTCGGTAGTGTAATTATATTGTTCTGTTAGAACTAAGGGAAATATGCCCAGGCCGATTACCACAACGCTTAATGACCAAGCGATTAACTTTTCAGTTGGTCGAGCATCTGTTAAGTGTCCCACCCATTTTGATAATTCCGGTCCAAAGAAAAGACGTTTCAAAAGCCATAGCATGTAGCCAGCTGTCAAAACCACACCCAATGTTGCGAAAATCACAACTGGTTTGCCAAGAAGTCCTTTCACTACTGATGATACCATGACTGAAGTAAATGAACCGTAATAGATTGCTGTTTCAGCAACGAAGCCGGACAATCCAGGTAATCCTAAATTAGCTAGACAGGCAAACATCCAGAAATAAAAGAGCACCGGCATTTGTTTTGCCAAGCCGCCACCAATTTCTCCTAAATCACGTGTGTGAGTACGTTCATAAACAGCTCCTACCAAAAAGAATAGGAGAGCCGAAATAATTCCATGGCTAATCATTTGGAATACAGCACCTTGTAATGCCAGAGACGAAATGCAAGCCATGCCGAGCAATACGAAGCCCATGTGACTGACGCTGGACAAAGCAATAATGCGTTTCATGTCTTTTTGCACCAAGCAAGCCATAGCGGCCCATACTATATTGAAGGCGCCCAAAAGCATGATCCATTTGCCATATTCGACAATTACGCCTGGGAAAAAGCCCAAACATATTCTCACTAAACCATATGAGCCCATTTTTAAAAGCAGTCCAGCCAATATCATAGAAATAGGCGTAGGAGCTTCTACGTGCGCATCGGGTAACCAGGTGTGCACAGGAAAAGAAGGCAGCTTGATTATAAAGGCTATGAAAAATCCAAAGAAGGCAAAAGTTTGTATGACCTTGGGCAGCAGTGGACAGCGTTGTGCCAAAGCAAGCATGTCGAAAGAGTTGTTTGGATCAAAAGCTAGCATCTGAGAATATACATATATGATGGCTGCCAGCATGAAAACGCCACCAAAAAATGTATAAAGCAAAAATTTCATAGCAGCATAACTTCTATTTGGCCCACCCCAAATAGCGATTAAGAAATACATAGGAATGAGCTCAAGTTCGTAAAATACAAAAAATTGCAAAAGGTCTAGCGACAGGAATACCCCAAGTAAAGACATAGTGAGGAGCATGACGAAGCTGTAATAAAGCTTTGGTCTTGTGGTGACGGAGTCACTAGCAAGAACAGCCATAAGCACGATAAAAGTTGTGAGTATGGTGAGAGAGAGATTTATGCCGTCCACTCCGACATGATATTGAACTGGCAAAGGTATGTCGAACCATATCATTCTCTGTTCAAATTGTATGCCGGCAAGCGCGGGGTGAAAATTGAGCCAAATTAGTAATGAAAGAGCAAACATTATTATGCTTGCTGCAATCGCTATTTTCCTTGAAGCTTTTTCGCTAGCAAAAGCTATTACTAAAGAAGCAATCAAAGGTAGCAATAACAATAAAGTCAATGACGTATGCCCAAAATCAAAATGCACAACCTACTCCTAAATAAGTAATCAAGTTATTGAAGTAATCAAGAGATTTGTTCTAGAAACTAAAACAATTATCGAGCTTAGAACCACCGACAAGTATAAACTGTGCTCTTTTCATTTTGCTGGCGCACACAAAATGTTACAGCTAAGCGATGCAAATATTATCAAGAGAGAGCATCAATACTAAATCATTTGTTTCAACCGCAAAGGTAAGCTTGGAAAAATGGCAGAACAAACGCTAGACTTAGGAGATAAATTTATTGACTTAGGAGATAGAAATTGCCATCAGGACAATTTTTGGTTCAAAACATAGGTTATGTAGTAGCTGCTCCATTTTTAGTAGGGCTTTTAATCATTCTGGGTCTTTGGCGATCAAAAACCACTTCAATGGTTCTTTCTGTCGGTGCTGTCACTCTCGGCTTTGTTTATTCTATTTTGCTTTTTTATGCCATAACAAGTGATCCAACGCTTGTGCCCTGGCAATTCAATTTTGATTGGCTCGTTTCTTCGCAAATCAGGTTGTCGATGGGCTGTTTGGTAGACAATCTTGTGGCGGTAATGCTGATAGTTGTTACAACAGTTAGTTTGTTGGTGCAAATTTATACTCATGGTTATATGCGTGAAGATCCTGGTTACTCGCGCTTCTATGCTTATTTGTCTTTGTTCACTGGTTCAATGCTTGGGCTAGTTGTAGCAACCAACCTTTTTGAAACTTACTTTTTTTGGGAATTGGTTGGTGTTTGCAGTTATTTCTTGATTGGCTTTTGGTGGTATAAAACTTCGGCTGCTGAAGCTGCTTTGAAAGCATTCATGGTTAATCGTATTGGTGATTGCGGCTTTCTAATCGGTATTTTATTGCTCTTGGCTGCTACCAAAAGTTTTTGGGGCGGTCATGTTCTTTTAGGCTATTTCGATGCACAAGGTTTTGATTTGGGTGGAGTTATTCAGCAGGCTCATGCTTCAGGATTATTGCCAGCTGGCTTGCTTACTATTGCCGCTTGCTTCACTTTGCTAGGTCCCATGGCTAAGTCGGCGCAATTCCCTTTGCATATATGGTTGCCGGACGCCATGGAAGGTCCCACACCAATATCAGCTTTAATCCACGCTGCAACTATGGTGGCGGCAGGTGTATATTTAATTGCCCGTGCTTATCCTATCTGGCTAACACCAGATGGACATACTGGCAGTATTGGATTAGCAATAGTAACAGTTATTGGGGCGATTACAGCTTTTATGGCAGCTACTATAGCCTTAAGCCAATTTGATATTAAACGAATTCTGGCTTGGTCTACAGTATCGCAATTGGGCTATATGTTTGTAGGATTGGGAACAGGAGCCCTTGGTGGCGGTATTTTTCATCTTTTCAATCATGCCTTTTTTAAGGCCATGCTTTTCTTATGCAGTGGCGCAGTGATTCATGGTTTGCACGGTGAGCAAGATATAAGAAAGATGGGTGGACTGAGAAAGTACATGCCTATTACTGCTTATTGTTGTCTAATTGGTACTTTATCTATCTCTGGATGTCCTGGCTTAAGTGGCTTTTTCTCAAAAGACGAAATTATTGCCTCGGCTTGTAAATATAATTTTTGGTTGGGCGCATTGATGATTTTCACAGCCTTTTTGACCGCATTTTATATGTTCAGGCTTTATTTCATGACTTTCGAAAAAGACTATAGGGGGGATGCACATCCTCATGAATCGCCGCCTGTAGTTTGGTTGCCCCTGGTTGTCTTGGCAGTACCGTCAGTTCTTTCTGGCTATTTAGGCTTTAATTGGCAATGTTTGAATTTTGCTTCCTCATTTGGTCTTAAATTTGACGGTAGCGAGTCAGCGCCTTTAGCAAATAATTTTGCCGCTTTGATTCATTTTGGCAAAGCAGCCGAATTTGAAGGAATGAATGGTCTTGTAATGGTTATTTCTACAGCAGCAGCTTTGGCTGGCTTTGTCTTGGCTTGGATGGTTTATCAAAAGCGCACTGTAGATATTAATAATGTTATAGCGACGAGTAAACAGCCATTAATAAAATTCCTATACGATTTCTCTTATGACAAATGGAAATTTGATGAACTTTATCTGTGGCTTGTCAATCGAGTTTTCTTGCCTTTATTCAATAGGATATGGCAATTGATTGATAAATTTATAATCGATAATTTCGTTGATTGGACTGGAGTTGCGACATTGGCAACCGGGTCAACTTTGAGATATATGCAAAATGGAAGAGGGCAATATTATGCTCTGGTAATTTTTGCTTGTGTGGCTGGATTGACTATAGCGGCTTATTTATTGAGACCTTAGGGGGAATTCATTTATGCATTCTGATCATGGAGTACATGATTCTGGCGATAGTCATATCATTGATGAAAAAAGCATCCAGGATAAAGCCCTTTCAGTATTAGCAGTACTGGTCTTAATTGGTCTGCTTGTGTTAGGTTGTTATTGGCAGTTTATGCCTCTTCCCGCTGTGCAAGTGGATGAAGAGTCTCAGAAAAAATAAAAGTGAGTTATATTTCACCCCCAAGGTAGTTATAGATTGCATGATACTTGTCAACGCAAGTAGGTTATTGTGGTATCGTTTATCAGGAATTTTAAGACTGCAACAACAAGCCAGCTTTGGCATACAGCTTTTATTTAGTTTTTAGTTTTGAGGAGAAACAATGCAGGAAGTCACAATTGGAATTGGCGGTGCCGCTGGAGATGGTTTAGATAAATCAGGCGATACGCTAGCTAAAATTTGCGGGCGACTTGGTTTACATGTATATGCATATAACAGCTACCAGTCAATTATTAGAGGCGGCCATATTTGGTTGAAGCTACGCGTCGGTGCTGAAAAAGTCCATAATCATGGTGATCAGTTAAATGCCCTAATTGCTCTGAATCAAGACACCATTGAACGTCACGCGCCGGAAGTAGAAGCGGGTGGCGTTATTGTTTTTAATGCTGATAAGTTCAAGTGTGATCCTTCTTTAGCTAAGAAAGGCGTGACCATATTGCCATTGCCAATTGGTCAAATTACTGCTGAATTAGTCAAAGAGCATGGCGCTTTGATACCGGTTATGCAAAATACGGTGGCTTTAGGAGCTGTGTTTTATTCTTGTCAATTTGGACTAGAAAAAGCAACTGATGTTATTACCGATACCTTTAAACATAAAGGTCAAAAGGTAGTTGATCTGAATGTGGGTTTGCTTAAATGCGGATATGAATATGCCGCTAGCCAGAGCAAGCCGATCACCAAAGAATGGAGCTTCACATATAAAGCTAGACCGTTTACAACAGGCAATGAAGTGTTTGCTTTAGCTGCATATGCTGCTGGCTGCAAATTCTATTCTGCTTATCCAATGACTCCAGCTTCGACTATTTTGCATTGGATGTGTGCCAATTCACAAAAGACCGGCATTCTTGTCAAGCAAGGTGAAGATGAATTAGCCGTTATGAATATGACCATTGGGGCTGGTATTGCTGGTGTACGCGCCATGTGTGCTACTGCCGGTGGTGGCTATGCTCTAATGACAGAGGCTATAGGTATGGCTGGCATTATGGAAATACCAATGGTTTGTGTGGAAGTACAACGCGGTGGACCATCAACTGGTTTGCCAACGAAGACTGAACAAGCCGATTTATTCCAGGTTTATGGTGCCTCTCAAGGTGAATATCCAAGATTGATTGTTGCTCCTTATGATATGGCAGATGCCTATAAGACAATCGTTGATGCATTCAATTATGCTGACCGTTATCAAATGCCAGTGACAGTCATGTCCGATTTATTACTTTCTGAGCATCACGAAACTGTAGACAGAGAAGCTTTCCCTGCCGAAGTTAAAATAGATCGTGGCGAGATCGTTAATTCTTGGCCAGAAGAGAAGGGCAAATATAAGCGTTTTGCTTTCACTGAATCAGGTATTTCACCTCGTGCACTTCCTGGTACAGCAAATACACTCTATGTTAACCCCAGCGATGATCATGACGAAGAAAGCATTTTGATTTCAGACATGTTTACCTCTCCGCCTGTACGTCGAAAAATTATGGAAAAGCGCATGAGAAAAATGGAGAATCTGCTTAAAGAATTGACTCCGCCAGAATTGGAAGGACCTAAAGATGCTGATGTTACTTTGGTCACCTGGGGCTCCACCTATGGCGTAGTGAAAGAAGCAGCAGAACAATTAAATGCGGTCGGTGTAAAGACCAATATTCTTTGCATCAAATACATTTATCCTTTCCATGCCAAAGAAGTGAATGAGATTTTGAGTAAAGCTAAGAAAAAGATTTCTGTCGAGCTCAATTTCACAAGTCAAATGGCTCGTTATATTCGTAGTGAAACCGGTATTGGAATGGATGCTCATGTTAATAGATATGATGGTGAGCCATACACACCGGCTGAGCTGGCTCAGGAAATCAAAGATAAGTTGGCTAAAAAGCCATCGACTTTGGATGTTACAGAAGCAGATGCTAAGGAAATTGCCTACCACTACTTGCGTACACATAATGGTGAAAAATTGCGTCCAGGCAAGATTGTACAAGAATCTGTTAATGGGTTAGGAGAGCCAACCTGGTATATCGAATTAGCTGAAAGAGCTACTGGTAAGAAAAGCGGCTATATGAAAGTAGGCCTGAGAACCGGCGCCACCTACACAGTTGACAGAGAGGCTGAACCCAGCGCTAAGAAATAAAGCAGGTTATAGCGAAGATTTATTGAATGACATTTTTGAGCAATAGGAGAAAATAAGTAATGGCTACTGTTATAGAGCTCCCACTTGATACATACAAAGGTCCAGTCAGTCCAGATTGGTGCCCAGGTTGTGGTGACTATGGTGTATTGCGGTCAGTGCAAGAAGCAGCAGGTAAGCTCGGTATTTTGCCAAAGGATTTGCTGATAGTTTCAGGCATCGGTTGTTCTTCTAACTTGCCAGGCTTTATACATGCATACGGTGTACACAGCTTGCATGGTAGATCTATACCGGTAGCTACCGGAGCTCACTTGGCTAATACAGATATGAAAACTGTTATTACTGGTGGCGATGGTGACGGTTATGGTATTGGTGTGGGTCACTTGATTCATGCTATGCGTCGTAATCTGGATGTCACTTATATTGTCATGGATAATCAGATATATGGTCTTACCACAGGGCAAGCTTCACCAACAACCTCAAAAGGACAGGTAACTAAGTCTACCCCAGCGCCGAATGGCAACCTTGAAACACCAATCAATCCTTTAGCCCTTGCTATTACTTGTGGTGCCACTTTTGTTGCTCGTGGTTTTTCTGGCGAAGCGAAATTATTAACAGATTTAATTGCTCAGGGGATGGCGCATAAAGGATTTTCTTTGATCGACGTTTTTAGTCCTTGTGTAACCTACAACAAAGTCAATACCTATTCATTCTTTAAAGAAAGAGTTTATAAGCTAGAAGACGAAGGCTTCGATCCTTCTGATTTTCATCGTTCTATGACTAAAGCTTACGAGTGGACTGAGCGTATTCCTTTGGGTGTGATTTATAAAACAGAACAACCAACTTATGAAGATGGGGAAGCAATTCTGAAAAAGGGTGCATTAGTCAAACAACCGACGAAAGTTGACAAAGCACTCTTCGATAAATTTGTTGAGCATATGGTCTAAATCTCGGATGGGTTGCGGGCTTTCCCATAATGCTTTCACTGTCCAAAACTCAGATATTGGCATGTAATTCAGAGCTGAATAAATAACAACGCAATTACACCAATAGTTTTGAGAGTTGCACTTTGTCCATTAAGCGTTAACGGACTAATCCTTTATAGATTCTTTTGTCTCTGGTAGCTGAGAACGGGCCTCGGCACGTATAGATAATGCTTGAGCATTTTTAGGGCTGAGCGCCAAAGCTTTATCACAGTCCTCAATTGCCCCTTTGTTATTTCCCATTTTGAAGCGCACAAGACCACGATTAATATAAGCGAGATCATCTTTATTATCGATGGATATAGCCTTGCCATAGTCCTCACTTGCGGTTTTGTATTCCCTCTGATAGTAATGTGCTAAGCCACGATCTTTATAAGAATAAGCCTTGGTTGGATCTAGTTTAATAGCCTGATCGTAATCTGAAATTGCATCAACATAATCACCCTGGGCAAAGCGAGCTAATCCACGATTGTTGTAGGCAGCGGCAACGGTCGGGTCAATGGACACTGCTTGGTCAAAATCGTTAATTGCCTCATCATATTGGTGGCGTTTTAAGTGCTCCATTCCAAGATTGTAATGTATTAAAGCTGTATTGGGTTTCTCATCGCTTATTGGTTTGCCACCTGCAGGGGGTTCGTTTGGGTCAATAGGAGCGTGGATGCTAATTTTTGGACTTTTATTTTCTGTTGCTTCTAGGTTTTGAGCGCTTATTCCACCTACAAATGAAAATCCCAATAATAAATTTATGGCGATTATCCAGATAAATTTATAGCAATTACCTATTTTCATGGTGCCCTAAGGAAGATAACTTAGTCTTTGGGGTAATGACAAATGTGAAATCAGCTGCTGGTTGAGCATCTATATTTATAACTGTAGGCCAATTGTTTATCTCAGACAATTTGTTGCGCAAAGCGTCCATGTCAAAGTAAAGAGCATGCGGTGAACTTTGGATTATTTGTTCGTGTTGACATTCGGCTAAATCAGCGTTGAATTTGCCCCTTAGAGTAAAACCATTGTCGCTTAGTAATTCTTGCAGCCGAGCAACTTGTTCTTCACAACCTTTTGGGTAGCGAATAATAGCGGACCAACTATTTGTTTGGTCAAACGCGCTTGAATCATTAATTTCGGGGACATATGCAATAGCACTATCGGCTGTCTGAGAATTTACAGTATTTGAGCTGCTTTCGGTAGGATTATATTTGTTGACCAGCTTATTGCATATGGCATCGCAAGCCGGCATATCTAATAACCAATAGCTAATGCCATTAATGCTACCAGGGATACCCGGCAACGAAGCTGTTTCAACTTGTTGGGTATTTAGATGACAGGCAAAGCCAAAAATACGCACCATTTCATCTACGCTTAAATCGGTGACGACGCTTTGACGTATTGTGTCGATCAGGGCAGGTAGTCTAACTAGCATTTCTGGCTCAGCCAGCTTATTTAACAATTGACGAGCAAACCATTGTTGTCTTTCAATACGTCCGATATCACCTTTAGCATCATGGCGAAAGCGCACGTATTGCTCTGCCTGTTTGGCGCTAAGCTTTTGCAGCCCAGGCTCGAGGTTCACATATAATTTAGCTGTGTGGTCAACATAGCTCATTTTCTTCTCGACTAGAACATTTACAGAGCCCAGATTCTCTAGGATTTCTTTCAGTCCTTGCGTGTCTACGACTATATATCTATCTATAGGTGTATTAAGCAATTGGCTTACAGTTGCTATAGCCAGTTGTTGACCACCCAAAGCATGGGCGGAATTAATTTTGTCTACCCCTCTGCCATTAGCTAGATGTACCCGGCTATCTCGAGGTATAGAAATTACTCCTACCTTTTGCTTTTTAGGATCAATACTGACTAATACCATTGAGTCGGAACGTGTACCATTAAAACGTTCAGTGTTCTTACCGTTAGAATCGACGCCCATAACTAAAATGTTTAAGGGCTGTTCGAGGCTAGGAAGAAATTCTCCGCCAGGAACGCTTACCAGTGTTTGGGTAGTTGGCTTTGGATTTTGTTTTTTATTGTTAGCTATATTTGAGAAATAATAAGTTAGGCTAGCAATCAAGATTAAAGACAAACCAGATACAACAGCAAGGGCTGGCTTGCTGACCTGTTTACGTTTTTGAATGGGACGACCGGTAGCTATTTGCTTCCTGGCCTGTAATTGCCTAAGTTTGCTCATTATAGATATGCGCTGCCTCGCCTTCGGTCCACTCGGCTCAATGCATGACCAATGGCTGCCGCTCCGGCGTATATCATACGCCTCCGGGGCCATTGCGCTTCGCTGCCGCCGCTTCACCAGCGCCGTTCGCTCCGCTGTAATCCCACCTAATATTTTCATTGCATAAAATCATATGTGTTCAATAAATTGTAGCGCGGCTTTCGTTCGCTATACTGAAAGACTATTAAGACTAGGTCAATAACCCTGTAAACATTCGACTCGATTTTTATTAAAACAACTGGAAATTATAATGGTGTCCGAGAATAATCCAATAGCAATCGATAAAGGACCTACAGGCTTTCTTACTGATGGACAGAATATGCTGGTGGTCGAAGATGGGCAAATATTCAAAGATGGTCAATATATGGGGCGTCTTTTTGAAGATGGCTATCTGCGAAGTGCGGATTCATCTCTTGGCAAGCTAGGTGAAATTATGGCGATTGAAGGTATTGCGCCTTTGCAATTTAGAGGAATTGACACAAACGGAATTGAATTAAATTTGCCAGATGCTTATGGACCAACGGGAAAGTTAATTTACAATGGTCACAATTTTAACGTTGTGAATGGACGAATAATTACAGAAAACCATAAATATTTGGCTCAAATCAATGACGATGGTGAAATATTTGTGCGCAATAAAAATGGACCTACCGGGCGTATCAAATTAAACCAAAATACCTTATTGAATTTTGCTTTTGAAGGGAAGAATAGTCGCGGCGAAAATTGGCAAACTCAATTTAATAGGCCTTTATATCGCTCGGACCGATCTTATACTGACAATGAGATAATTCGCTATTTTGATGGTTTTGATGCCCTGAATGCCATACAAAAGAAATATCTTTTGGAAACAATGACTCTTTGGTCAGCCTGTGGAATATTGCAGATAGTAAGGAAAAGCGAAGGCGATGCTTCCTTAGGTAATATCAAACATGGCGCAACTGGCGTTACCCGTATTCGTACAGGCAATGTCAGTTTAGATAAAGAAGAATTTGAACGAGAAGTTAATTTCTACAAGAAATATGGTCCCATCATGAATGTCTCAAAAAATAATAAGGGACAATTAGAAGTAAGGCTTAACTTAGTTATGTCCCATGAATTTGGACATCAAGTTGACTTTGTACTAACGTCGGCAGTGCAAGACCAAATATTAGAATTGTATGAAAGGAGAAAAAGAGGTTGTGATAAATTGCATCCCCTACCAGATAACGACAACCAAACTGAATTGTTAATGCCACAACAATTAGAACAAAGACATTTTATTTCGGGTTATGCTAAGGCAAGTGCTCATGAATATTGGGCTGAGTCATTAGCGGCCTTTTCTCTTAAAGAAACAAGGGCATATCTTAAAGAAATCGATCCTCCCATATATGAGATTATGGTTAATCTGGTAAAAAATCCGACAGTTGTATTCAGCCGAGTTTTGCACGAAACTATAATATCCTTGCAAGCCAGCTTGAAATTGGGTGGAGAATTTATTGATGAATTACTGTCCTAAAAGCGGAGGAGCTGAAGGATGAAAGCGACGGAGCGCTTACAAGTAGATTTTGCACATAGTCCGGATAGCGACGATGCCTTTATGTACTATGGTATTGCTTCTGGTGCTGTTAGTACCGGTGACTTTGTTTTTAATCAGGTGATGAAGGATATTCAAACGCTCAACGAAGAAGCTAAAGAAGGTAAGTACGAAATTTCAGCAGTTTCTTTTGCTGCCTATCCACATATTAAATCGCAATATTTACTTATGCCTTGTGGTGCCAGTTTTGGTATCGAGTGTGGTCCTATAGTTGTGGTAAATGAAAAACAAAAAGTAATCGAACTGAATTCAATTACAGTGGCTGTGCCAGGATATTTGACCACTGCTTATCTTTTATTGCGTCTGGCTATGCCCGAAGCTAAAGTTATTATGCTTCCTTTCGATGAAATTGTGCCTGCAGTGCAAAACGGTTTGGTGCAAGCAGGTCTAATTATTCATGAAGGGCAACTTACGCACTTGCAGTCCTGTCTAAAAAAAGTATTTGATTTAGGACAATGGTGGTACGAGGAAACACATTTGCCTCTTCCATTGGGTGCAAACGTAATAAGGCGTGACTTGGGGCAACAGAGAATTTTGCAGCTGAAGCAAATATTAAAGGAGTCAATTGTTTATTCTTTGCAGAATCGAGCAGCCGCTATGAAATATGCTCTTAGCTTTGCCCGAGGTATGTCCGAAAAAACAGCTGATCAATATATAAAAATGTATGTAAATGACCTAAGTGTTGATTTTGGGGAGGTAGGCAGGCTGGCTGTCAAGAAACTTTTTAATTTAGCAACCGAAGCTAATCTTTGGGATGCGGAATTTCAAAGCGAATTCGTGTAATAATTTTTGTAAGGCTTTGTCTTACTTGTCATTCTCAAATTTGTTGGATAAGAGGTTCATGGTGAAAAAAACAGAATATGGTCAAAATGCACCTGCTAAGCATCCCTCCATTCTTGATAAAATACGCAATATTCCGCGGTTCGAATCCGCAGCAATTATACTTATTATCATTCTTGCTATTTGGTATTCTTACTATAGGCTTACTAAGACGCTAGAGTTTTCTCCAGAAAAGCTATATGAAAAAACTTTTGTAGAGCCTATAGAATCAATAAAAGATTTAAATGGGGCTAGCAAAGCCACGGTAGGTTTTGATTCCTGGATCAGGTTTAATTGTCCTACCGGAGTTACCCTTCGCAATGCTAAAGAATTTAAACCCTATGTAGCAGAAGCTGGGCGTTGTGGGTTTGCTGAAAAGTATGCAGATGATCGAGTTCTTCACCAGTCCATAAATAATTACGAATATTTCGTTCGTTCTGAAAATGCTGTGAATAATATAGTTAATGAAGCGCTCTTAGTTAACAAAAACACGCATGATTATTTTTATCGTATCAGGGGACTATGAACTCCTTATCCGTACCAATGTCGAGACGCGACCAAATCTTAATTAGCATTTTTATTGCGACCTACTTTTTTTGTGTTGGAATAAATATTTGTGGTAATTGTCCGCTCAAAACTTATGTGCGCCAATTTACGCAATCTATCGAACTTTTTTGTGGTATTGAGCAATCCTGGAATATGTTTTGCCCAAACCCTCGTGATTATAGTTTTCATCCCTACGCCATAATAACTTTTCAGGACGGTAGTACCGCTCTTTATGAATTTCCGCGTCCAGATAAAATGAATCAACTGGAAGAGACTTTGCGAGAGCGTGTTCGAAAAGCCTTTTATGACAATATGCCTTGGGATGATTATAGTGTGTTTCGGCCGACCCTAGCCAGGCATATCGCTCGTTGTTTTGCTAATCCGAAAAATCCACCAACGCAGGTGAGCATGTGTTACAACGGTTATCGCGTTACCTTAATGGAGAACAAAATGGTTCCCTATGGACGGCCGATGCGAGGTGCTGAGCGCAAGACATTTTTTGTTTATCAAGTCAGTCCAGAGGATTTCAAATGATTATGCATGACTTGATTATTGCCTGGCAAAACTTTTGGTTTAAACCGCAGTCGCCCTTGTCTCTATGTGTTTTTCGCATTGTTTTTGGCTTGGTTTTTCTTACTCAGATTCTTTCACAATATTGGCTTGATTTTTCGGTATTTTTTGGTGCTCATCCATTTATTCCTCATGAAGATTTTGTGGCTTTCTGGACTAGAAAGAATATTACCCTAAACTTATTTGAGCTTTTGCCTACAGACGATTTTTGGCATACTGCGTTTTTTATCGTTCTTGGTATTTTAACGGTGATGATGATAATTGGCTTTTGCACTCGATTTAGCATAATTCTTGTTTTTCTTTCATTTGCTTCAATATGTCATCAGTATCCCTTTCTTATGAACGCCGGTGACAATATGCAGCGGCTGGTTCTGTTCCTCCTATCTTTTAGTGGAGCTGGAGATTGTCTTTCTGTAGACAGTTATCTAAAAAACAAAAATGGAGATTGGCGGAAAGCTGTATTTGATCCACCACCATGTCCGGCCTGGGCAACAAGAATGTTACAAGTGCAACTAGCAATAGCTTATATTTCAACTGCTTTACTTAAGATTAACTCGCCAATTTGGTTCTATGGCAACGGATGTTATATAGCGACTCGACTAAGCGACTTTGCCAAGTTTCGTGTACCAGTAATTTTTGATCATCGAATTTCTTTATACTTTATGACTTGGCTAACTATCTTTGTTGAGTTTGCAGCAGGGACTCTTATATGGATCAAAGAATTAAGATATTGGGTTATTTTAGTAGGAGTTTGCCTACATATTGGCATCGACTGGGCGATGAATATCCCCATTTTTGAGTTTGCTTTCATGTCCATGTACATTTTATTTATTGATTCGGAAGATATGAAAAAATTAGGTCACTGGCTGAAACTACTTAGCAAATGCTTTTATATAAAGAAAGCTTATGTATCAGGTTGACTAAGCGGAAATGAATAGAAGAGACGTTATACGAATATTGGTAGTGTTAGTTGCTGTCTTTTGGCTGACGATTGTTGTGATGCCTCGCAGGTATGCAATTGTTGACGATTTTAATGCACGTTATTATGATAAGGCAATGATGTCGCAAGAATTTATGATTCGCAAGGAGCTAAAGTCATTGTCAGAAAATAAGCTGGTGCCTGAAGAAATCAGACTTGATTCTCAGGAAAACCTGGCTAAAAATCTTTGGGCTTCTTTCAAAGCACCACAAGCTGCATCAATGTTGTGTGATATTGAAACTAAACGCGAGAAGTTAAACAAGAACTATAACCAAAAAACTATCGATACAATGCTTGTGCTGGCGGCAGTATATCGTGATTTGAATCAGCTTGATGATAGCGCCTTCTGGTATAGAAAAGTTTGGCACTTGGACTTAGCTAATTTTCCAGCTGATGATGGTCGACTGATGCGGGACGAAACAAATTTTGCAGTGCTTGATTATTTACGTGGTGATATTGAAAAGGATGAAGTGAACAGACAACAGTGTTTTAAAGACGCAATAGCTCATATAGAGCAGGCTGTGGAGATATGGCATAAACAAAAAAGTCCCGACACAGCTACTTTGGCTAACCTTCTCTATCTTCGATACCTATCTTATCGAGAAATTGGCAATGCTCCTGCTAGCCGACAATCTTTTGGGGAAATGAAATACCTTAACAGACAGCTTAAGCGTGCTTATAAGCTACCTTGGAAATAAATCGAGAAATTCAAACATTTGTTTAGACTTTATTTCTATGTAAATAATAATTGGATGTGCGCCGCACAGTATCAGCAAATGGTGTTGGTCGAAAATTAATTTCGGCGCAAGCTTTGTCACTGCTAAAAAATATTTTTTGTTGACTAAGCCAGGCAACTTGTCGGGTCAATGGTGGATCAACACCAAAAAGCGGCAGTACATTTTCTACTACGGTTCCTAGCCCGATGAGGAACTTATTTGGGATTTCGAATAAAGGTCCATTCAAGCTATTTAATTTTGCAAAAATAAGGGCGGCATCTTTAAAAGAAAGATTAGCGCTTACAACAGCATAACGCTCTCCTATTTTGCCTTTATTTAGACAATGTATATATGCTTCCACTACATCGTTTATGTCTGAAAAAGTTACACCCCCTGAAGGAACGCCAATCATCCACCCTTTGGACATAGCTGCAAAAATAGCATGATGGTGAGGGTGACTGTCTCCTTCACCAAATATGATACCAGGATTTAAAATTATGGCGGGTAATCCGGAAGAAACACAGCTCAAGACCTCTTGTTCAGCAAGATGTTTGGTATCGCAATAGGTTAGCCCCATGCCCGACAGATTGTATTCGATTTCTTCTGAACCAATTTCTCCTTCTTTAGGGATACCAAAAGCGGCTACCGAGCTGGTGTGGATAACACGACTTACATTGGCTGCTAAACTAGCTTGCATAACATTACGGGTACCCAGCACATTTGTTGCGTGAGCTTTATCAAAATCGCGCTTTTTATAAGAGACTAACCCTGCTAAATGATAAACGATGTCCATACCGTTAACCGCATTTGACACTTGCTCAAAGTCGATTATATCGCCATTGTAGTGTTCTAAATCTAATTTGGCTAATCCAGACGGCAGGCTCTTCGAACGAGCAAAAGTGCGCACTCTGTGCCCAAGATTAGTTAAGCGAGGAACTAGATTCTGCCCAAGAAATCCTGTGGCACCGGTGACTAAGATGTTCAAAGAATTGCTGTGGTTCATAAGGGTTCACGTATCTATACTTTGTATTAATAAAAATAAGGTGATCATCTTGTTATTTTTACCATTGATAAGAATCAAGGGCATTATCTATAGTCGTGAGACTTCTTTTGATTAGCGATTCTAGTTTATTATTGTGGCAAATATTATCTTGTTTGGCTATTTTTATTTGATCTAGGCTTATTATTGGCACTGCTTGCGTAAGTTGTGCTAAATAAGCAGCAAGCGAGGCAACTGGAAGTGGTAAAGCTAAAACAGAGCGCACTATATTTAATTTAGCCATCATTCGTTGGACTAATTCTCTTAAAGTAATTATTTCGGGACCCCCGAGTTCTGCAATTGAATCATTGTTAGTTGAAATGCCCACTAAATCAAAGGAAGCCAGTATGGCTTCGACTAAATCTTGAATAAAGATCGGCTGAACTTTATTATTACCGCCAGCGATTAAAGGAACGAGTTTTTTATTGCGAATCAGGTATTCTAGCCGAGCAATTAGTTTGCTATTTCTGTTACCTGCTATTCTACCGATCACTAAAGAAGGCCGTAAAATAAGGCTAGGAATTCCGCTGTCCAACACAATTTTTTCTGCCTGCCACTTTGTACGGTGATAGTCACTTTCAGCTTTGGAGTCTGCTCCACAAGCACTGACCATTATAATTTTTTTGACCCTAGCCTTTAGACACTGTTGAACGAAACGCTCAGTTTGTCCAATATGTAATGATGTAGAAGTTTCACCTTTGCGCGGAGCGATGCTGCCAATTAAATGGCAAGCAATATCCACTTGGGAAAAAACAGTATCTAAACCATCGTCATTTAAATCAGCTCTAAATATATTGGCACCAGATGTCTCCAAAAAATTGACATCAGAAGCATCAGCATTTTTTCTTACTAAGCAACGGATATTTGTTTTATCATTACGAGTTTTTGTAAGTGAATGAACTAAATGAGAACCAATATAACCGGTAGCACCATCTACAAGGATTGAATTTGTTTGAGTAAGAGTCGGGTGTTTAGTGTTCATTCTGGTTCTTCCTGGAGATAACAGCTTTGTAGATATTTTCTATTTATTTAATTTCTGATTTTTGTGCGATAAGGCTATAGCATTTCTTAATTAAAGTTACCTCACCGACTTCATTTCCTTGGGCTTTATGTCCTAAGTATTGAAATAAATAGCCAAAAAATAAAAGACAAATACCAAGAATGAATGAGCCAGTAATAAGTTTATACAAACCAAAAAACGCTATTGGTACTCCTAGAATGTGCCAGAAAGCGTTTACTGGATGAGAGTGACGCTGGCAATAGTCAACGACAAAATCTTTAAGTTTTGAGAATATACTATTCACAACGCTGTTACCATCAAGCTCTATTTCCTACTTCCACTTTGATTTTCTTTTGAGAGCGTGTTTCTTTGCTTGTTGGATATTGCTGTTTAAAATAAGTGAGAGTCTCAATCATGCCAGTATTAAAAGGTATAAGACTGGTATACTGGAGCTCTTCTTGTGCTTTTCGAATAGAAAATCCTTGATTGATGCCGATAAGCCTATAGGCTGCTTTAGAAAAACGAGATAGCTTTCTTCGCTTTTCGAGAGGCAAGCTTGAAACTATTGCTGATAACAAATCAAAAATAGGCTTAATCAGCCAGCTTGGCATGTTCTTTTTTACTCTAGGTGCATTAAGTCCATCGCTAATAGTATCGAATAATTGCTTCTTAGTAACGCCTTGTCCGTCAGTTAAATTGTAAATCTGTCCATAGGCCTTTTGATTTAATATGGATGCTTCAATCGCTTTATTTAGATTTTCGACGTAAATAACATTCGTTTCCTTCTTCCCGCCGTCTATCAATAGGGCTCTACCACTCTTAATAGCTTGTACTAATTGTGATAGCCAGGCTCTCTCTCTTGGTCCGTATATAAATCCTGGTCTCAAAACTGTCACAGCTATTTTATTCTTGTAGAGAGAACTGGTGACAAGTCGTTCAGCTTTTACTTTAGAATCAGCATATGATTCTCCACATAATACTAATGGAGCGTTTTCGGTAGCCTTATATTGATCATTATTACCAGTTATAACCGATAGACTGCTTATGAAAATGAATTGTTTCACTCCTAATTTAATTGCAGTTTCTAGAACCAGTTTACTGCCCATTACATTGACAGCATTAATTGCTTGCGGTGCTGCGTAAGGGTCTACTATGCCAGCTGCATGGATTACTACTTCAGTACCAGCTAGGGCATTTTCTAGTTCGGTATTATTAGTTATATTTGCTTCTATTGTTTCTATATTCAGATTTGCCCAATGTTCAGCAAAAAATTCAGCATTTATTTTCGAACGCACAATTGCTCTGACGAGATAATCTTTTTGAGCAAGATATTCACATGTGTGACTGCCAACTAAGCCGGTTGCGCCCGTGACAGCAATTTTTATATTTTTCAACTTGCAATTACCTCTTTTTTGGCAAGGAGTGCTAATCTACCAGCAAACGAAGAAGACGTACTTAGAAAGGGAATTTTTACTTGTGCTTCTGGAGCACCTTCCATTACTCTTTGTTGCCTCAAACTTTTATATGTACCGGCTGGAAGCATTTCTATTTTTGGCATAGCGAGCCTATTGCTATAGCGCTTTTCCTCATATTCAGGATTTTGACACCGCAAAGATTGATCGAATAAACGCACAAACTCCTCTTGTACAGAGTGAGGCAGCGAGGCGTCAATCTCGACAAAACAAACATAATAAGGTGGTAACGCCAATTTAACTTCTGCAGTAAAGTGATTAATGGTATCCAAATTAAGTTGGTGCGTTACTTGTCTAAAAGCAGTTAAGACCTGTTCTTCGGTAATTTTTTCGCCGGTAATTGAGCTAATGCCTAGACCTTTGCGCACAAATTCGATGATAGGGGTTTTGCCATAAAAGCCAACTACTTCAACAAGATCGTTTATGTTGTAACGGTACAAACCAGCATTTGTCGTGAAAAAAATGTAATAACGGTTGTGTAAGTCTAACTCTTCAACGGTTAAAAATTTTGGCGATGGAGATTCCATATCTTCCTCGGCAACGAATTCAAAAAAGTGACTTGTAATTGCAAGCACACCGCCAGCTCCATCATCAGATATTGGTATACTTCCCCTACCCTCGCTGGCCATGTAACCGAAGTCTCTTACTGGAATGTTACCATAATATTCAGGCAACTTCTCCAAATAAAATGACATTGGGCCGCCCTTCCAACAAGAAATGACTGTGGATTGTGGCCAAACAGTTTTTGGTAAAAGAATAGACTCTTCATCCATAATTTTTTCTAACATGCGAGCTCTTTGTCTATTGGGTTTAAGATAATTAGAAAAGGCGTCTCGCCATTTAGTAGAAGGCAAATAAGTACTTTTTATACTGCCATCAAAGATGTCTGCTATGAGGTCTACGCTATGCTCTTTTAACTGATCAGCTAATAAAATTAGACTAGAAGGATTACAAGCTAGAAACGCAGTAACATTTTGTGTCAAAGCCGTTCGTAGCATCAAATAATATTTCATCTCGACATTTTTGATCTTGCATACTGCGTAGGGAACAGCAAAATGTCTGCGAATTAGAGGGGATTGTCGTTGATTTAGGAGTCCAGAGACAGCGCCATATGGTAAACCAGAAGGAACTAGTCCTTCTTCATCGTTACTACTGATAATAAAAAATTGTCCAGAGGTTGCCTGCCAAAAATCTCTGACTAAATGGTAGTTGTGAATTTGAAAAGCGTGAGTGTAATCAGCCAGATGCATCCTGTTAATAGGTATATATTTTGGCGTATCGGTAGTACCACTTGTAGTAGCGAACATGAAGGGCTCATCTTCGGTTAATTGTTTCTTTTGTCCAGCCATGACAGCGTCTATATAGGGCTTTAGATGTTCATAAGCCGCAGGTGGTACAAACTTTTGATAATCTTGCAGACTTGAGATTTGATCAAATTTATGAGTACGTCCAAAGGATGTATTTATGTTGGCATTGATAATTTGCTGGAGCTTTTGCCTTTGAGCTACACCTGGGTTTAAGCATGCTTGATTAAACTGTTTTATGTGAGTAGATCTGCGCCATAACTGGCCTATTGTAATATCTGTTTTGCGCCAATCTATCATGATGCTTATCGTTTGCCCCCAATTTCCATTTCCTGAAGGTGACTGTTTTTGTCTTGCCTTGAGCTAGTAGCGGCTAAGTGAGGAGACATTTTAATCACAGTTGATTTCTTTTCAATTAGACGGTGGAAATTTTTCTGGTCCACTGTAATTCCTAGTCCGGCTTGCAACAAACCGTTGGGCAACTTTCCGTATCCGCCATAGCCAAAAGTAAGATTTTCTTTTGTTAGATCATACTTGAGCAAAAGACTATTTGCTGATCCTTCATGGTTTATAAATGGACCGTTGTTGAGGGCAAATATTCTGCCGGCAGCAGTAAGGATACCACTTTCACCAACTTGGGCACCTAAATGGCATGAAATTCCAGCTTGTTTTGCGAGATTCTTTATGGTGCTAGCTGCCATTACCCCCCCCATTTTGGAAATGCGAATATTGAAATCTATTTTAATACCATTATTGACAAAAAATTCTGCTTGTCGAATGGTGCATAGGGATTCGTCCAAAACAATAGCTTGAGGTATGGAAGAAGCTAGGTGAGCGATACCTTCAATATTATCAGCCGCAACAGGCTGTTCTATAGAAGCAATGTTGTAAACTTCTGATCTCTGAGAGAATGCAATAGTGTCAGAAACAGACCATGCACAATTGGCATCTACCCTCAGAGTTGTTGTTTTGCCCATTATTTTTCGGGCCAATTTGATTCTCTCTATTGCATCATCGATGTTTTTGCCGAGCTTTAGCTTAACGGTGGAAAAACCATAAATTTTGAAAAATACCAATAGAGCAGATAGAAAATTCTTATTAGTTAGCGATGCTGTAGCACCATATTTAATACTATTTGCAAGATGATTATTATTGTCTGGGTAAAGTAATTGACCTAGAGAGATGTTTTCGGCACGCCCGGTGGCATCCAATAAGGCTAACTCTAGCGCACACCAAGAAGCCCCATTTGGGCGTTCTTCTAGCCCGAAGAATTGAAACTGGTTCAGAATGTAAGACAGTAATTCTGAAGCGTTAGAAAATTCTTTGCCTTTAAAGTGGGGAAAGTATTTTTCTTTTAAGTATTCAACTGCTTGATCAATTGTCTCTCCAGTGACATATTCTCGCGGGATACCTTCTCCATAACCTATGGATACGCCTGCTTCAGTTTCAATAGTAGCTTTAACAATTAAATTATGAGAACGGGATCGTTTTGCCAAATTATGGTTAAAAGCGAAACGAAAGGGAAGCTCAACTACATACAAACTAAGATCTAGAATTTTCATACGCCGAGTTGCCCTCGGGTCAAAATCCAATTAGCAAGCACATAGGTATATTCTTTAAACCAGTCAGCATCGAAATCTAGGCTGTGAGCAGCTCCGGGGAAGGCGTGGATTGACTTATCTTTTGAAGCAATTTGTTGATACCAATTTTCTAATTTGTTTGTGTCTACAATTAAGTCATCTTCTCCTTGCAGTATAAGAACAGGGATTTTTATAAATTTTGCCGCTTGTTTCGCTTTTTTTGCCAAAAAGAAAGTTTGAACAAAAAAAGAAGTAGTTGCTTTCGTCAATCGCAGAGGGTCATTGTCTAAGAAATCCAGGAAATCTGTGTTTCTCGTAAGCATGGAAGTTGTGAGCGGTACTGGCCAATATTTCAAACGAGAATTTCCCCCTAAAATATACTCCATGGCAATTTCAAGCTTGGTGAGCAATGAAAAATCAACGCGTGTATATATGGCAGGTGCGCTTAGAACCAAACCTGCTAGAGGAGAAACTAAAGTATGGTCAGTGCTTTCATAATTAGATTGAGCGACTATCGTAGCTAATTTAGCGGACCAGCAATTAGCTATCATAACCAATCTTTGTCCTCTGTGTTGGCGTTTTATATATCTTAATTGGGATTCGAGATCGGAAAATAAAATATTGTAATTTTCCAAATGTCCACGCTTACCGCCATTCATACCTGAGCCGCGGCGGTCAGGCGCGTATACAGTGATACCTTGTTCATTCAAAGCCAAGGCTGTATTTTCAAACCATTGGCTGTGTCCTTCAATACCATGTAAGTAAATCGCAACCGGTGCGTTTTCGCTTCCTTGCCAAATGCGACAGCCAATCTTAGCTCCATCTGGTGCTGCTAACCACTCAATTGTGGCTGTCTTTCTAGTATTTGTCGAAGGAAGTATTGCCGGTAACGTAGCGGTGATACTTGGGTGTTGCTCAGTCAAGTGCTTGCTCTTGAAGAAATAACGCTGATTTTAAAGAGGAAATAATTAATTCTGGCTGGCAGACTAATCTTATTCTAGTTTAGAAAAGGATTGTATGGTGTACGAGCATACTACTTTGCAACAACTTGGTAATGTTTCTATATGAACATTATCTTTTTGTCATTTGGCTTTGTCTTCAATATTCTAGGTCTTTTTTCTTATGATTACTGAGGATTGGCTCGACAAATAGAAAATACTTTTGCGGCTCTTATATACAATTGTTTTTTGTATGCTGTATTCTCACTGAACTGGTACTCCATGAACTGTAAGTAAGAAAAGAGCAAGGGGTAAGGAATCTTATGTATTTAAATTTACAGACTATGTTTACCTGCGCAATAGTAATCACTGGGGCAATTATTGCCACGCCAATTTTAATCAAAGGATTCAAGCAAAGAGGGACGGGCATATACGAACCCAATTTCTTTATTCAGCGAGCTCCTCAGCTTTTATCGCTAGCTAATGTCGTTTTGATAGTGTTTGCATTTCTTTTCTATGTTCAATTGATACCGGCTGAGTTTGGTGGTATCGAACGTTTAATAGTTTTGACTAGTGGTAACCCGCATGGATTTGCCGCTGCGATATCTTGGTTAGGTGTAGTTCTTTTATTAAGCGGAATGTTTTTTATGGTTGGTGGTTGGTATAACTTAGGAGAATATTTCTCGACTGATTCTGAGGTTCTTTACGGACAGGGCGTACGAAAGACTGGCTTGTATGAATATGTCATGCACCCTATTTATTCTGGAATTATTCAATGTTTAGTCGGTGCATCTTTAGCAGCTACCTCAATGATTGCTCTTGCTTTTGCTTTGCTTGTGGTAGCACCATTGTGGCTAAGAAGAGCCAGGTATGAAGAAGAAATTTTAGTCAAAAATTTAGGTACTGGTTACAAAGAATATGCCGAAGAAATGAAATGGCGGCGCCTTGTTCCCAAGGTGTTTCCATTTGGTGTTTGAAAATAGCGTTAGGCAGCCATTAGCGATGCTTATTTTTTCAGACCACGGTTAGTCGAAGGGCTATTGTGTTTAGGTTGAGCAACTTTAAAGTCTAATAAGATTTCTTTTTTGAACTGAATTGCAAACAATGATTTTTTTTCGCCGAGGGCCCAAGCTTCAGCTTTGCCGTCACTTCCAGGTTTAATGATTGCTTCGAATTTAAGAGTATTAATTTTTTTGTTCTCCATTTTCCTCTCAGAAAGTGATCTTGTATGTTTGATTCTGGTGTTAAGAGAGTCTTTTATGCTTAGTGATTGGATAATTTGTCTATGACTGCGATCTAACGCCTCCGCTAGACGCAGAATGGCTGCCATATCAGTGACAAGTTTTCTTTCGGGTGTTGGTAAAGCAACCCAGGCATCATGAGTTTCTTTGGGTGAACTGCCGCGGTGATAACGAGCAATACTAGCTATTACCTGTATTTCTTCGCGATTATAGCCCAATAATTCCTCTTGTTTAATAAGATAATATGAGTGTTTGTGATGACCGCTCCGACCTATGTATATGCCTATATCGTGGAGCATTGCAGCAGCCCATAAAAGATTGACAACATCATCTGAATAATTATGCATTATTTTCCGTGTTTGCCAAAAAATCTCGCAGGCAAGCCAAGCTACTTGCTGAGCGTGTTCTACATCACCTTGATATTTTTTTAGTAAGTGAGACACGCTCAGCGAGCGGGGATTTTGATGAACCGCAAGGCGCGAGTCTAGCCAACCTGTTTGTAAAAAACGATCTACAGCGACTCCTTCCCGCAAAGCGGCAGTGCAAATAATTATTTCATTTGCTTGCACAGCTTTCATGGCTTCAATCAGAACAATCGAACCAGATAATATTGTTTGTGCTCTGTCATTGCTAACAAATTTGATTTTTTCATTGCGTATGGAACAGTCTTCTATGTAGGAAATTATGTGCTTAAGGCGTTCTAAAGGTAAGCGCCATCCATGTAAATTAGCGTCTGGCAATCCTTCTAGCTCGCGATCTATTTTAGCCAATGCCTGAATGGTGCCTGATGTTCCGACGAGCTTTTTAAACCCGCCGCACGCTTCAATCTTTACTGCAGTTGGTTGCAATACACCTGCCACTTCTTCGTGTATTTGTCTAACTTTTTCTCGAGTAGGCAGATCCTTGCCAAAAAATCTTTGTGCAAGTCTAGCCGCACCAAGCTTATAAGACTGCATGAAGGATGTTTGTTGTTTATTGCCGACTATAATTTCTGTGCTGCCTCCCCCAATATCGATAATAGCGAAATTACCAGTAAGTTCTGGCATGCTCCAAATGACGCCCAAATAAATTAGTCTGGCTTCTTCTGAACCAGAAAGCATATTAGCGTCTATATTCAAATTATTGCGTATGCGCTCTAGAAAAGCTTCACCGTTTTTAGATTCTCTAACAGCCGAAGTCGCAACTGCTATAATTGTTGTCGCTCCTTTTTCTTTAGCTTGGCGTGCCATATCTTTAATGATCCGCAAAGCGGATCGTACGGCTGCTTCATCTATAAAATGGTCAGCCAGGGATCTACGAAAAAATGGCACTGCTTCTTTAGATCGGAACATTACTTCAAACTGTTCGCGATTAGGTGCAACCCGACAAACAATCATATGGAACGAATTAGTGCCTAAGTCTATACACGCCAAAACTGGTTCGTTCGCATTAGATTTTAGCTTTTTAGACTGAATTTCTAATTTTAAACCGCTTGATTTAGGCACTGTAGTTTCCTTTGTTGAATATGTGTCGCTAAAAGGGCAGCCGTTTTTTCACCGTCGCGCACACAATCGGGAATCCCTAGACCATTATACGAAGAACCAGTAAAGAAAAATCCAAGATGATTCTTTGCCAGATTTTCTATGTTTTTAACTGTCTGCTTGTGCTCTAGCTGATAAAAAGGTAAACCGTTTGGCCAGCGACTAAGCCATGTTTTAACAGCAGGACTTTTTATTTCTAGATAGGGACTAATCTCATTTTGAGCCAAATTTACTAACTCTTCATCACTAAGGTTACATAGGTCGGGTGCTAATTGACCCCCGATAAAAACTCTTATCATTTCATAATCATTGCTGGCACGACGAGAGAATTTTTGACTGATAAAGCCAGCCGCTATAATTTTTTTGCTCTCAACTGAAGGTACAACAAAACCAAATCCTTTATGAGGTTTGCCAATGTCGGACTTATTGTATAGAAGATTCACAACTGTTGAATTACTGCTTTCAATTTTTGCAAGGGCATTGCTTAGAACAGGGTCTAATTCTTTCACTGTTTGGGCTGCTAATATCGAGGGAAGAGCAAAAACAATTGCATCTGCATCAAACTGGCTGCCTGTTGTTTCAAGTTGCCAGTTTTTCTCGCTACCCCTTTCAACCGAAATCAGCTTTGTATTTAGGTAGACTTTTACATTGGTTAACTGTTCGGCTAGTTGATTGATTAACATTTGTGTGCCGTTTTGTAGGGTGCCGAATAAATTATAGCGGGCACCGCTGGCGGTATTAACTCCGTGATGTCCAGCTTCAACCAAACCTTTTATGACGCTACCAAACCTTCTCTCTAGTTCAGCAAACTGAGGAAGGGTTGATTGCGTGCTGAGCAAATTAATGTCAGCCATATATATCCCACCTACCAAAGGTTGCCCTGCACGAACCAATAGCTCATTACCAAAGCGTCTACGCAAAAAATCCGCAACGCTTTCGTCATATGGTTTGTTTTTCTTTGGTACAGCTACTTCCAAGGCTATGCGTAATTTACCTAGAAAAGAAAACAGTGGACTGGTTATAAAAGGTAACCATTGAGTGGGGGCTATCATAAAGAAACCAACTGGCAAGGGAACGAGTTTATTGTTTTGAGCAATAAACGCTTGTCGATTATGTTCGTTAGTAGATAATAAGTCCTCTGTAAGTTTTAGTTCGGTCAATAGGTTTTTGAGCTCTGGTTTTTCGGCTAAGAAAGCATCCGGCCCATGTTCGACAATGAAGTTGTCGATGGTTTCTGATTTAATAACACCACCCAGACGATCATTGCTCTCGATTAATACGATTTCGATGGGCAAATCATTCTGTTTTTGTAAAGACATCAACCTGTAAGCGACAGTCAAACCGGTGACGCCACCGCCGACAATGGCTACTGTGTATTTCATTGTTTGGTTGTCCTGCCTAATTTATGCACAAGTTCAACTAGATATTTAACGTTATCGATTGGTGTTTCAGGTAATACACCATGTCCTAAGTTGAAAATATGTCCAGGTCTACCTTGAGCTTGTGCAAGTATTCTTTTTGTTTGCCTATCGATATTTTCTCTATCACTAAGTAAAACTATGGGATCCAGATTGCCTTGAATGGCTACTTGATAGTCCAATTTTTCCCATTCTAAAGATAAGTCTGCTCTCCAGTCCAAACCAATGACTTGGCATTCGGTTTGCTTGATTAGATCCAGAAGGCTACAAGTGTCTGTGCCAAAATATATTGTGGGTGCCAAATCCTTAACAGTAGCTACGAGCATTTTGCTGTAAGGCAATACATATTGATTAAAATCTGCAGGAGATAAATATCCAAGCCAGCTATCGAATATTTGTACGATGTCAGCGCCTGATTTAATTTGTTCGGATAAATATTCGATACAAGCATTCGTGAGTAGGCTAAGGAGATGTGACCAAGCATCAGGATACTTATACATAAAGGTTTTGGTGCGAGCAAGGTTTCCTACTTTGCCGCCTTCGATCAAATAAGCGGCTAATGTAAAAGGCGCCCCGGAAAAACCGATTAGAGGTAGGTCGGACTTTAAAGCTCTCCGGCTTTTACGAATAGTATCAAAGACATACGACAATGGATCAGCAACACTAACTTGCTGTAGGTTATAGACATCAGATTCAGTACGAACAGGATTATCTATAATTGGGCCTTCACCAGCAGCAAATCTAAGTTGTACTCCTAAAGGTTCCAGGATCAGTAAAATGTCGGCAAAAATTATTGCCGCGTCGACGCCTAGTTCATCAACTGGTAATAACGTAACTTCTGTCGCTAAGTCTGGATTTTTGCATAATTCTAAGAATTCTGCTTTGCTCCTTACTTTTCTATAGGACGTCATATATCTTCCGGCCTGTCTCATTAACCAAATAGGAGTATAAGAACAAGCTTGCTGGCGGCAAGCTAACATTATAGAAGAGTTAGAGGCTGTGTCTTTAAGCCCAATACTGTGTTCTGCAATGTTTGAATGGCTATTCAATGTTGACAAAATGAGGCGTCCTAAAGTTTAAAGTGAATTAGCGAGTTGACATGTTTTCTGTATAACTTGTTCTATGACCTGATCGGGAGTGGATGCACCAGCGGTGATACCGACAATGATCTCCCCCGGCACTAACCAGTTTTCGGTTTGTTTGAGTTGCCGGCTGCTTTTGCTTTTATGTCTGATTGTGTTGCCAGGCCCAATACGTTCGACCCCATCTATATGGTAAGAAGGTACATTTTTGCTTTCTGCAATTTCTTGCAAATGTCCGGTATTCGAAGAATTAAATCCACCTATGACGAGTAAACAATCCAACCCTGGTTCTATTAACTTGTACATTGCATCTTGGCGTTCTTGTGTGGCATCACAGATAGTATCACCAGCTGAAATAAAGTGTTCGTTTAATTTGTGAGGACCGTATTTGGCGAGCATAGTTTGTTCGAATAATTTGCCTATTTGTTCGGTCTCAGTTTTAAGCATAGTGGTTTGATTAGCTACTCCCACCTTTCGTAGGTGTATTTTTGGATCAAAACCGATAGAGCAAGCGTGACTAAAATGGGAAAGGAAGGCATCTGATGTGTCTTTGGATAAAATGTAGTCACAAACAAACTTAGCTTCGGTAAGATTTTCCAGAATTAGGTAGCGTTTAGTACGGGAAGCTGTGGCTATTGTCTCTTCATGGTTGTATTTGCCATGAATTATAGCTGTAAACTCTTCTTTCTCATATTTGGCTACTCGATTCCAAACACGAGAAACCCAGGGGCAAGTTGTATCGACAATTTCGCAACCAAGCCCAGTTAGACTGTTTAATTCTTGCTCACTGGCACCGAATGCGGGCAGAATTACGACATCGTTTGGAGCGATTGTACTAAAGTCTTTTGTACCATCATTCTTCAGCGGCACAAAGCTGACATTTTTCCTTTGCAGATTCTCATTGACTAGTGGATTATGAATAATTTCGTTGGTAATCCATATTCTTCTTTCGGGGAAATATTGTCGTGTCTCGTACGCCATGGATACGGCTCTCTCCACGCCCCAACAAAAGCCAAAAGCATTAGCCAGGCGTATAGTGACCCGACCATTTCTTAGTAAATTGCCGTTTTCTCTTAATTGGGCAATTAAACCCGAGTGATACTCGCTGGTTAATTCGAGAGCAATCTGGTCCTTTAACCCGAATCCTTTACGGTGATAGGTGGCTTTTGTCATAATTGATTATAGAGAGTTTACAATGCTTAAGAGCTTATGGGAAATTGGTAGCTCGTGACTGCGGTACTGATTAAATATGGTACTACTAGTACAAAATATTATCAGTCTCTTGCAAAAGAAGTTGTAATAAAGCGGAACTTGCCTGACGAGCGGGTATAAATATTCTGGCGGTTAGAGAAGGGATAATGAAGACGGTCGAGGATTTGAAATCCGTTCAGACAGAAGCAATATTAAGACTTAATTGTCCAGGTTTTGGCGGATCAGCTCTGTTAACCTGCGGTCAAGCGCGGCCATTGACTGAATATAAAGTAATTATTGTTAATCCTATAAGTATTGTTCATCTTTTTGAGGGAGATGCTGCGCTTATAAGACAAATTGACATTGCTTTGGCTGACGGACTGACAAGTTACAAATTGTCCGATGACAAGGTAATAGACAGAATTGGTCAGCAAATCGAGGCGCGCTCTCCTGAACTATTCCAATTCTTAGCCGAGGGCGGATTGCTCATCTATTATTTATGCCGTCCATTCATAATTAACTCGGAAAGTCGCTCTATGGATAACTATGCTTGGCTTTGTGGCTTGGCACCCGATCAATCTGGTGAATCTACTATGAGCGAACAGACTATTCGTCATATGAGTACCGTGGCCCATGGACGCAATATCGATAAATCTGCAGCTGCCAATGAATCTGAATTTGAGAAATATTTAGACCAAGTGGGTTTGGAATGGAACACAATTATTAGGACCGATTTTCTGACCAATGGCTATTCTCCCCTTGCCCAAGCTGGACCAAAAAAATGTATCGCAGGCGAGCTTATAGCCGGTGATAACGGAGGCAGAGTCGTTTTCTTGCCGGCGCCTTACTCACCTGATTTTGACCGCGTATTAATAGAGTGCATTAATATTTGGCATGCTGCTAAACAGGGCTTTGAATCTGGTTCTGTGGAAGATTCGGCGGCGTCATTAAATGGTGAAGATAGCCAAGAAATAACTTCCGGACAAATTCAAATACCAACTGCTTTAGGCGAAGAATCTAAAGATCATTCATTTATAGAAGAGGCTGAACAAAATAATAATCAAATATCAGAATTTGAGAGCAAAAGCGATTCTGATTGGCACCCATCTAGGGTTGAGGAAGATAGAAATTTAACAAAAGGGTCTGATATGGACAGTTCCCCTGGTGAGGAATCTGCGGTTAGAACAAATTTGAAAGCAGAGAATTTAGAAAACAAATTTGAAAGCGGGCAGACAAATAGCACAGAAGAAACCGAATTTGATGACGAAAATAACCACGTTACCGAAAATGAAAAGCATCCCGAGGACGACAGCGCTTCCAAATTAGTTATCAATAAACGAGAACTGAGCGAAAGCACTAGCGCACAAAAAAATATTGAAGAAGAGACGATTGGGGACGATGCCGCGGCCGAGGTTAAAATGCCTCGAATAATAGAAGGGATCAGTGAAGAGGCGACAATGTCCGACTGGTGCAAAAGCTATTGGTTGCCTGGTATGGATGGTCTTTTTAAGGAAATTCAAGTCATTCGTAAGCAAATAACAGAACTGGAGAGAAAATTAGCAACGAGCGAAGATATGGTTTCTTCGTTGGAAGAGGTTAAATCTACACTGTTATCGGGACAACCCGGAGATCTCTTGACAAGTTGTAAAATAGTGCTAGATGATCTTGGTTTTGATACTGAAGTAAATGGAAATAACGAGCTTGTACTTGCTGAAAAGGAGCAACATTTAGCGGTTGTGCGGGTGGCTTTAAGTGTGGGTTCACCAGAAAGAAGTGAATTAGCCAGACTCACTGAATCTTTGATAAATTTTTGGGATAGTCACGGTATTGAGCCCAAAGGTATATTAATTGCCTGCACATACTGTGAAACTCCTATCACTCAACGTAAAGAAGCTGATTTCTCGAATATTATCCTTGATTTTGCTACCAAAAAAAATATTTGTTTAATCAGTACCATGCAGTTAATTAGTATTTATTTGGATATGAAATTGGGAAAACTAGACGCGGTTAAGGTTCGTGGTGAAATCCTTTCCACAGCCGGCGCGTTAAAAGGCTTTGCTCTGTAATTAATGGCTTTAAAAGCCAAATTATTTTTCCAATAGCTTGTCTATTTTTGCTGCCAATATGAAGTCGTTTTCTGATAATCCATTGATAGCATGGGTAAAAACACTAATTCTTAGTATTCCCCAACTAATATATAGATCTGGATGATGGTTTTGTTGTTCAGCAATTAGTCCGATATCATTAGCTAATAAGAGAGATTGCTTAAAGTTTTTTGTTTTTATTTCTCTTTCTAACTTATCTTCTTGCAGACGCCAGTTGGACAATAGATTGAGATAAGATCGTACTTGTATTTTGTTCAGGTGCGCTATTTTATTTGAACAGGAAATGCATTCTTTGGCTAAAAGCTCGGGGAGATCCATTATTATTTATAACCTTTGTTTATTCGTCAGCAATTATTTTAATGAAGAGTGTTTTAAATGAAAAGAATCAATATTGATTTTGATTATTTGATTTTTGCTTATCAAGATGACTCTCCAGATAATATTTATTATCTTGATACTGAGTTTGGTGACATAAGGTTGGTAAATCGTCAATTGGAAGACTTGCGCGATCTTACTGATGAAATAGAACTGTCGATAGACCGTTTTTTATACATTCCTAAACCTGGTAAGAAAAGACTTCTTGCTGATTTGAAGATTTTTGCTCAAGGACTTGAGGATGAACAATTAAAGAAAACCATAAAAATTGCTTTCGAAAGTCCCCATGTATTTGAAGCATTCAAAAAAATTCTTTCGTCTCATCCTGACATATTGTTGCGATTGAACACTTATTTGTATGAATCCACTAAGCGTGAAGTGATGGAATGGCTAGCAGCTAATGCGATAGAGCCTGAGAGCACGAAAAGCAATACAGCTAATAAACTTTAGCTTCTTTGTTATTTGGAAGGATTTTGTTGTGTCCTGTCAGGATAAGGGTTGCCAACCATTCTTTGTGGCAAAGCAGGACCCCGCACGCATTTTATCGCGGTCCATGGCAAATAAACAGTCTCGTTTTCGCGTTTTAGGCACAAATATGTGCCTTGATCAATCATGGCTACTTCACCATCTATCTGTTCGCCACTGATCATTAGAACAACTACGGCTGTATTAAGGGGAATAGCCACAAATAATCTCCTTTCCTAGTATCATTTTTACAGTGACACTCTGCCATGACTCATAAAAATTATGTACTACTTTAAGCAAGAATCAATCCTAATTAAGCAATTACTTCTCTTCGGCCAAACAAATCGATCAGTTGTCAGTCGCTACTTGAAGTTAAATGTAGTGTTGATAAGTCTTTGCTCTATTTGTTTGACTTCCTGCAACCAGGTCTCAATGCAAAGAAAAGTGGGCCATAATCTTATTAAAACCCCTGTGGTAGTCGGAGAAAGAACGGCACCCACCCCCAATCAACCAAACAGACCAGTGAATTTGTCTGGTCTTTGGAAAATTGGTTTTCGTTATCAAGGTAAATCTGATTTAGGTAGCATGCAGATTCAGCAAAGTAATCAAAGCTTTTCTGGTCAAGGTCAAGATGAGCAAAGCGGTGCTACTTTCAAGATTGTGAAGGGGCAGATCAAGGGTGACGAAATTATCTTTTTAAAAATATATGACAAGCGTCCTAACCAACCAATACAGTACCATGGACACTTTTCTTATCTGCCGTCTGAAAACGGAGAAGTATCTTATATGGGCGGTGATTTTTCATTTGAAGCAAATGGTGCTTTAACAGTTGGTGAGTGGGAAGCGGCAATGGCTGAGGTGAAGTCTCCTTCTGTAAGCGCAGGAAACAATAGCAAGGCAGCAGAGGAAGAACAAAAGCAAGCGATAAATCAGGAGCATACTCCTGATTTATCGGGAAAGTGGAGCGTAGCCCACGAGTACAATTTTAAAACAATTCATTCCATAATGTTTTTAGAGCAGGATGGCAATAAAATAAGTGGTCATGGCACGGACACTAACACTAAGGAAAAATTCATAATAAAAAAGGGCTGGTATAACTTTCCACACCTCACAATCATAAGACAATATCTTTCCAGATCTCCAGGAAGCAACCTTATTACTTTTAAGGCTGAAGTAAGTGAAGTGTCTGACAAGGACTATACAGGACCCTATCTAAGCGGTAAAACTCAAGGCGGAGGCGACTGGGAAGCGGAACGAGTTTACTAAGCTGTATGTACGCGTAATTGGACGTAATGCGAGAGCGTTCACAGCCCATATGCTCTTATAAGGAAGCATATAAGTTATGTGTTTAATCTTCATTTGCATGGAGTTCAATGGCATCTCAGCGTAATTTATTGCTGTTCTGCCATTGTGCGCATTGGGGGAGGCCAGGGACTAGGCAGCGCTTATATTATTCATTTATATGTTCAATTATATTTTTCAGGGCTTTTTGATATTCTTGAGCATCTTTAAAACCAATTATACGACCAATCAAATTGCCATCAGGATCGAAAACAAGAGCACATGGATAACCTTCAACGCCGTAGTCATTCTTTAGTTTTTGTCCGGCACCGCTGTCATCGGCTTTGGCTTTAACAGGGACGAACTTTTCACTAATAAATTGTGATAATTCTGGATTGCTGAACGTATCTCTATCTAGTTTTTTACAAAATCCGCACCAATCCGTATATACATCAGCTAATACATATTTATGGGCTTGTTTGCCTTCTTTCATACCCGAATCGACGTCTCTCCAGTTAATCTCGGCGGACGAAGCAGCAGAGACTATGCTTAGAAAAGCTCCAGCAACAAGTGCTACTTGTTTAAAAAATGTTCCTTTGCCTATCATTTGTAGCTGCTCCTTCTAATTAAAGTGATTGATAAAAACAATCAATATCAACCTTGAGTTCGAATTCAACCTCAACTAGTTTAGTACAACTGACGAGAAGGTTAAAATAAATAATCCATGAATAAAAGCGCAATCTCGTAACAAACCAGTCTTTGACAGCGTTATACACATAAATACGGGTAATATTTTATTGGGAGGCAATAAGTATTGGCAACTGGTACCTATAATATTTTTGTTCTAGTCAAGCAGGTCCCAGACCAAGGGTCTAAGGCAGGCTTGAATCCCGATGGCACTATTGATCGTGCTAAAGCTAAAAGGATGCTTAATCCTTTTGATCGCTATGCTTTGCAGGCAGCTCTCTTTACTAAAAGAGCTTACGGAGGAACTGTGACGGCCATTTCAATGGGACCGCCACCTGCTACTGAAGTATTGTTAGAAGCTTTGGAGCACGGTGTAGATTTCGGGTATCTTTTATGCGACAAACGTTTAGCTGCTTCGGATACTTTAGCTACTGCCTATGCGTTATATAAAACTATTTTGCATATCGGAAAACCTGATGTTATTTTTTGCGGTTTGCAAACAACTGATGGTGATACAGCACAAGTAGGTCCTCAATTGGCTGAAAGACTTGATCTGCCGCAAATTACTTATTGCGAGGATTTTGCTATCGTGGATGGCAAAGTGGAAGCTAGACGCATTATTGAAGGTGGTATCCAAAAGGTAATTACCGAGCTACCTGTGCTTGTTACTGTGGCAAATTCTTATCATGCTCTTGAGTATAAATCTTTTCGTGGTGCCTGGCGAGTACGGCAATTAGTGCGTAATCCTGAAGAAATGAAAAAGTATATTCGTACTCTAGACTTGGATGTCATTGGAGCAGATCCAGAACGCTGTGGACTTAAAGGCTCGCCGACGATTGTCGCGGCAACAGAAAAGGTTGGTGACATAGGTGGTAATTGCTGCATATTTGAAGGCAATTCTCCAGAAAGTCTGGTAAAAGATCTTATGGCAACAAGTAATGTAAAAGAATATGTGACTGCGTTGGAGAGACCATGAGCGAAGAAGTAGCAGTTACTAATTTTTGTCCGAAAGGCGATGTGCTTGTTTTAGCAGAAGTTGCATCAGGTGAGCTACAACCTGTATCTTTAGAGTTATTAGGCGCTGGGCGCATCTTAGCTGACAAAATGGGACGCTCATTGTTCTGCTTGGTCTTAGGACACAATTTAGGTTCCATTCCACCAAAGTTGATTGAATATGGTGCTGATGTTGTTTATGTGGCAGACGACCCAGAACTAGCTCAATATCGCACGCTTCCTCATCGTAGAGTTGTTTGCGATTTTCTTGAATCATTGCCAGAGCCTCCGCACACGACGTTGCTGGGTTCTACTACTACAGGCAGAGATCTTGCTCCTCGCATAGCAGCCCATTTTGATACAGGTTTGACTGCAGATTGTACCGAGCTTGATATAGGACCATATGAACATAAAAGCAAGGCCGATCCGTCCAAATTGGGACTATATCCTAATTGTCTGTATGCCATTAGACCGAGCTTCGGTGAAAGTTTAAAAGCTAGAATTCTTGGTCCTTGGAAAAATCCACAAATGGCAACTGCGCGTCCTGGAGTAATGATTCCTTTAAAGCCAGATAGCAGTCGCACAGGCAAGATCATAAATGTTTCTGTAAATTTAGAAGACAAAGATTATCGTTTAGTTGTAGCTAAAACTTTGCGTGAAGTATCGAAAGGTTTTAAACTCACTGAAGCAGATGTAATTATTAGTGGCGGTTATGGGCTCGGCTCGGCAGAAGGTTTTGAACTCTTAAGAAAACTAGCTGCCTGTTTCCCAAATTCTGCTATTGGTGCCTCACGTAAAGTAGTTGACCTAGGCTGGATTCCTTATCAACATCAAGTTGGACAAACAGGTAAGACAGTACGTCCTAAACTTTATATTGCCTGTGGCATCTCGGGAGCCATTCAGCATAGAGTTGGAATGTCTAAATCTGGCATGATTATTGCTATAAACAAAGATCCAGATGCACCTATTTTCAAATTTGCGAATTATGGAATTGTGGGCGATCTTTATCAAGTTATTCCCGAAATGATCAAAGAATTCCAAGCGATAGTTAAAATAGAAGAAGGGGAGCCAGTTGGCAGCGCACGCTAATACACGAATCGAATACGATCTTTTATTAGTTGGTGGTAGTCCTTCCAATTTGGCCCTGGCTTACCATTTTCTAGGCTTAGCTAAAGCTAGCGGAAAAGAATTTTCCATCGCTATCTTGGAAAAATCTAAAGAATTTGGTGCGCATATTGTGAGCGGGGCAGTTTGTAAGCCTCATATTATTGAAAAAATTTGGACCGATTACAAAGAACGGAATTTTCCTATTGAAGCAGTGTGTGAGCAGAGTGAATTTTCTGTACTTGGCACACGCAAGAAATGGGATATGCCACATATGTTTTATCCAAAGTCTTTTGATAAAACAGGCTATCTTGTTTTGACCTTAAGTTATGTCACCGCCTGGGTAGCCAATCAGGTACAAGAGAAAGCTAAAGAAGTACCTAATGTTACAGTCGACCTTTTTACTGGTTTTTCTGCTCACAAAGTTGTATTTGAAGAAGGACGTGTGGCGGGTGTTTGTGTTAGTGAAGAGCCAAAGAGTGACGATGATTATGTCTACGCTAAATTTACTTGTTTCGGAGATAAAGGTTTTATCTCGCGCGATGTCATAGACTATTACAAACTTAGAGATTGTCCACAAATTTGGTCTATTGGTATTAAAGAAGTTTGGCAATGCCAAGAAAATTATGCAGGCAAAGTTTGGCACACATTAGGCTGGCCGTTATTAGATGGCACTTTTGGTGGCGGTTTTGTTTATGGTATGAAAGATAATAAGTTAACTATTGGATTGGTTATCAGTCTGGATAGCAAAGATCCCAATCTAAATCCCCAATACCAATTGCAAGAATACAAAAAGCATCCTTGGATTCAAAGTATGATCAAGGGTGGCAAGCTATTAAAATATGGAGCAGCTGTATTACCAGAGGGTGGTTATTATAGTCTACCAAAACGCTTTGCTGTCCCAGGCGCATTACTGCTTGGAGATGCATTAGGTGTTTTGGACGTCAAACATCTTGCTGGTATAGATCGGGCTATGGAATGCGGTTATGTGGCAGCAGAAGTATTGCATGACGCTTTGATCAAACAAGATTATAGTGAAGCAGCGCTCGCTCCTTATCAGCAAAGACTAAATGATAGTTTTGTGATCAAAGAGTCATATCAAAATAGATATTTCCGTTACACTTTTATGGAAAATCCAAAACTGTTAGGGGAATATTTACCTGAGCTTGCCAATTCCCTGGATAAATTAAATCCCTGGCTTGCCTTGATCAAGACTGGTTTGGCTAATCCTATAGCAGGACCAAGAGATGCTTTGCGGGCACTGCTTCTGATGGAAGGCAAAGTAAATATAGGTCCAATCAAATACGAAATAGATTGCAAGCACATTGTGCCTGATTTTGTGCCACCAAAATATGATGAGCCACCATTTGATAAATCGACTATTTATTCGCGTCCTGATGCGGTTTTTTATGCCTCTACGCGTTACCATGAGGGTAATCATCACATTGACGAGTTCAACGCAGAAACATGCGTTCGCTGCATCAATAAATATGAGGCTTTAGGTAAGACAACCCCCTGTGTGTCTGATTGTACGGCAGAAGTGCATCGTATAGATATTATTGGCGATTTAAAGAAACACGGTATGTCTTTAGAGAATTGTATTCATTGTCGCACTTGTGAAATTGTTTGTCCCGAAATTAATTTACGAGTAAATGCCACTTCTCAGGGAAGCGGACCTGATTTTATGGGACTTTAATTCGTTTTTTCAGGCCCTTTGTTTTTTTGCGTTTAGCAAATATTCCCAGCGGAGGAGTACAATGGGTAAAGGTCGATGACGGCTAACAGCTGACATGAGACCTACAACAGTGATGAGTAATGCGAATACAAGACTATCAATGCAGCGCTTATAAAAATAACAGTGGTTCTGGACTGATTGAAGTCGCTGTTGGTTTCATGTTTTTTATGGTAATTGTTTTAACATTTCTAGACTTACAATTAGTGCTGCACGGAGCAACTCTGAATGATGCAATTGCTAGAGATGCAGCCCGTGCTGCATCTGCCGGTCCACCAGGCAAATTGATAGAGAGTAAAGATCGGGTTCTTGCGAATAATGATGCGCCGTTCAAGCGGGCCTCTTCCGTAGTGAATAGCAGGCGGACAACATTATCATCGCCATTCGAAATTGCCGATTCAATTGATGTGACGGAGACAGTTGAGCCACCAATACCATCAGAACTTTTTGGTGGTCCTGTTATGGGCACCGTTACTGTACGCACAACTATATTGATTCATCCCAGATTCATTTTAGGTTTTCTAAAGATTAAAACGATTCCCCTCACGGCTTCTAAGTCTTTTCCATACTCTTGGGTTATTAAATCTGATATGGACGGCAAGTCCAGAAATACGCATCAGTAATTTCAAGATTTTTATCAGTCAAAACCTTGGCTTAATAATTAAATTGACCAGCTAAGTGTTATGGGGTTGCGAAGAAAGGGTAAGCTTTTACTATTCTAGGTTATAAAGCAATATGCGAATAGATGAACATAATTCAAGTTTGGCTTATGGTTTGAGTTTGTATCGCAGAGGCATAGATTCTCGGATTTCAAAAAGAAATGAGCAAGGATCGCTAATAATTTTATATATTGCTATAACGTTTGTTGTTATAGCACTTTTTATGCTTGGCAGTCGGATTTTACTGTTGATGACTGAAAAAGAGAGGTACCAGCAAGCATTAGAGTCGGCGGCCATAAAAGCGTCTGTAGATCTCTCAGAAATTGTGATCAATGACCCCAATTTTGGTTTTATCTCTCTTTCGGATCAGGGGGCCATTGGACGAGCAACAATGGCTGCAGATGGAGAGCCGCTACCGGTGCATAGCATAAATACCATTATTGCGACCACCAGGTTGGGTTATATAATTGCGCAGGAGACCGGTGACGAGCAACTTAAAGAGCTAGCTCTTCGAGATCTTCGGCAAGCCAGAGAATCAGCAATACGTTTGGATGCTGTTCTAGAGCGAGCCTTGAGAGCAAAATCTAATGATGAAACAAATGTAGCGCGAGATATGGATGGTAATGAAGTACATCCCTATGCGGATGCCTTGGGCATGTATGAAAAGAGTTTACAGTCTTTCACTACGGCAAATCCTGAAGGATTTAAATTAACGCTAGGTTGGTTAAAAGATGGAGGACAAACAATCACTGCGGTGCCTTTATCGAATCCCCTGAACACAAGTAAAGAAAGAGGTAGATACGCAAAACCAGAAACAACAATTAATGGATGTTATAGAGCCTATGTAGACATACCAGTAGATACTCAGCATTTTTCCTTTGCTAGTGTAGGAACGGAACCAGTGCTTGTCGGTGCCAGTCAATTTGTTCCGAAAAGTTTAAAAACAGCGGATGAGGAATTGAAACAACAACAAGCTTTTATCGAATCAAGCGAATTTATTCCAGAACGAAATAATAGATATCTTTCTTCTATAGTGAAAGCAGAAGCTGTTTGGCAGGTGTCAAATCTTTTCACCGGGGATACAAATAGATCGCCTGAGACAATAAATAGTCGAGCATGTGCGCAACCTTATGCTATAGCAAACCAACCTGCTCCTGCGGTACTTATAATTAACTTTGTCGATGGTCTCCCGGGTAATATTCGCAGTTTTAGTGATATGCTTGCAGACCAGGACTTAAATCAGGCAAGCATAAGTGCTTGTACTCCCATAATGGGTGATTATGGGATTGATGCAAGCAGTCAACTCCGGGGGCTGCCAATTAACGGCTCAGCAGCATGGGCTTTTGCCGTATGTTTTCATGACTGGCTGAGAAGCAATTATACATTGCCTAAAATTGATTCGGTTCTTACCACATTAAATCAGAGCTTTTCCGATATTAATCAATCACCTCGTTCTATGTTTGTTCTGGAGGTAACAGCTGACGGCAACGTTGTAATGTCTGATCTATTAGGCAATCCTTTTGGCACCATTGTGGTGGAAGAAAATCAGCTGTATTTAACAAGCGGCATGCCAGTAGCAATAGGTGGCAATAATTGGAATATTATGTGCCGGGACGAGGTTCATAACTTGGGCACTATTGCAGGAGGTAAGCACGCTGGGCAACCCTTACCTGGGGATCCAATCAATTGGGACACCCTTGGTTCGTATGTAAATCAACCATTTGCGGAGGCAGCTGCAAGTAGGAGACCAAAAAGTATAGTGGTAGGTGGGCTAGAAAGTATAAATGGTGGCATCGCTCTTACAGGGGCACAGCTACAAGTTACAAATGGAGAAAGGCTGGATCGTAATCTTAGAACTACATCTTGTAATAATGGATTAGCTGCCGAGATACTTATATCTTATCCAAGACGTCCATTGCGCTAGATAAGCAATATTCACTACTCTAATATAAAGTAAGAACTTTAGATGCAAAAACATACCCGTAATCTATCAGGCAAATCCATACTGGCATTAGTAATTATACTGATTGGTAATCATTGGGTTCCTACACATACATATGCTGATTCTATGCAGAAACAGCAAATAAGCAAGCAACCGTGCCGGATTGAAGAATTGAGGCGCCGAGCGCAACAAGCCAAGCTTGAAAATTGGCAGCATGATCGAGAAGCTGAAGAATACCAATCAGAAATAAGGAATCAGCGTTCACCAGAGTTTATGGCTGGAAAAAATGCATACCGGAAGTTGCGAAGTATTTTGCAGGCGCATTCACTTTCTCCAGTATCCGCTACTTCTATATTGCAATCACAGCTAGCTCCACCACAAATTTTTTACGTCTCCCGAAAAGGCCCAACTGACGGCACAGCTAATGGTAAATCCTGGAAAACTGCTTGGCCTGAACTTAATCAAATTGATTGGACAACAATTTTAGAAGCTAACAATTGCAATCGTCATGGCAGTGCTTATCCAGGAATAGCTTTTAGCGAGCCAATAAATGTAGTCATAGAAATTGATGGTGGTCCTGCCGGCAGTTTCATGACTTACTATACACCACTTAAATTGCCACCAACAGGAAATAACCCTTATCGTAGTCATCCATTAATCAGAGTAGCTAATGATCCAGCAAACTTAGACCGTCATGGTGGGCAAGTAATTCTTGATGGCAGTAAGGATAATTCTTGCTCTCCTGCTATAGACGCCAGCTGCTCAGATGGCTGGTTTATTTGGGGTAGTGACGGTTATGGGGCCAACTGGCCTAATCAAAGCGGACAGGCAGAGCCAGGTTTAGCAATAACCAATTGGCCTGTTGGAGTATATGTAAGTGGACTCAATTATCTTTGGCTAGATGGTCTTTTAATTAGTGACTGTGGTGTAGGTGTCTTAGCAGCAGCCTGTCAGGATATGCCTTTTATAAAAATAGGTGGCAAACAATTAAATGTTAGTCCCGGCATTCCTGTCAGCGTGGGTTTTGATAGCAATACTGCTCTTTACGATGCTGGTGAAGGATTGCACTTGCACAATTGTTGGATAAAGGACAGTTATGATATGAATTATCATGCGAATATATGGATTGCTAATGCAGCTCCAGGCTTTCCACCAGATGCATCGTTCCCCTATGGCTGCCCATCTTTAGATGGTGGTTGCATTGTCAGTGTCTGTAGTCCAAACTTAATTGGCAAAATAGACGGTATAGTTTACAGCAATGCTCAGGGGTCTGATCTTTACCATTGGTATCTGGTGAGAGGCTCGATCATTGGTCCAGGATTGCGTAATGGAATAGTCAGTAATCAGCCTGGCGGAGACATTTTTGTTCATGGTACTTTATTTATCAATCCTGCAAAAGCAAACATTGTCAAATTGTTGCCTGGGCAAGAAAACGTTATTTATATGGCCCATTGTGCATCAGTAATAATTCCAAACACCACTAATAATAAAACTAATTGCCCGAAACAAACACCTGAATTTCTCAATATTGTTGAAGGAATAAATGACAAAATAATTTGTACCTCCATATCGGGTGGCACTATCAATGTAAAAGGTGATCTGGTAATTGGCAAAATTGTGCACCAGAGTAATACTACAGGCAATACCATCATTTTTAGTTCTAACATGATAGACGATCATTTTGCCAGTAATCCATCCGTATTGCCAAGCGACATTACATCTGCAAAATTGCTCACAACAGATTTTTCTTTAACCCGGGAACACACTCCGTCAATCACTAGTGATCCTGCTGTCTATCAAGTTGTTCTCGCTGGTGATAGCTCTCTTATCCCACCTGCTTCTGGCGCGGCTGTTGCTGGATTGGTACCAGGAGCTGCGTTTGGTGATGGCTTTGCCTTAGATTATAGATCTCGCTAATCTTGCCCTAGTTTTGTTAATTTAAGAAGCAACGATATTAACCGAATCGGCATCGACTTCATAATCTAGGAAGTTGTCTTGGATAAGTGTTAATTGGCAACAATTGGATATTAACTCTGGCATATGCGCGGTATTTATCTAATAGAATTGGGCAAAATACGTACAATTACTAGTGATATTAGAGTGATACTGAAACTTTTGAACTATAAAAGATTCTGACTTCAAAAATAAACAAAGGTTATTTATGTGCAAATTGTTCTCAAGATTGTTCTTAATCGTTGCATTAATTACTAATCAATCCCTAGCTTGTCTAAACGCACATGCTCAGTCGCAACCTGATCCTAATGCCAGTTTACCGCTCGTATATCAGAGTAATCTTCAATATATTGGAGGTTTTCGCGTACCTAACACAACAGTTGGGAGCAACGATCCAAATGATGTTTTTAGTTACAGCAGCGGACTTTTAGCATTTAATCCAGCAGATGGAGGCATCTTTTTAGGCTGTCACGCTTATACTGCGGGAGCTATTACTGAAGTTAACATTCCTGCACTTGTTAATAGTTCGAATTTAGCTAATCTCAATACAGCCACAGTCCTTCAACAGGCTTCAATAGATCTGGTACCGGCGCTGACATACAATAACCCGTGCCCGCTTAATACACCGGGCGGAATCATGGTAGTTAATGGACAAATAATTGGTACTGCCAATGTATATTACAACGCTGCTGAGTGTGGTAAGTCTTCCCACTTCTACACGTCTTCCACTAATTTGGCTTCTATGCAAGTGGTGGGTGCTTGTGTGTTAAATGATCAGTTTAATTTACCTGGCTTTTTGTCCGGATACCTGTGTCCAATTCCTAGTAATTGGCAAGCTGATTTACAAGCTCCTTATATAACTGGCTGTACGCCACAGACCATTATTAGTTCAGGTTCCCCAGGTCCAGGTGCCTTTGGCTTTGATCCTAGTAAGCTCTCGGTAACTACGCCATCTTCAACCGTTACTTATCTTGCTTATCCTGCAAGTAATGAAACACTGGGAGCTTATACTTCCAATTACCCAACCGGTTTCAATGGTACCTGCCAAATTCAAGGAGTGGCCTTTCCCCAGGGTACTCGTTCAATTTTGTTCTTTGGTTCCATGGGTACAGGAGATTTTTGCTATGGTGATCCAAATGCAAATGGAGGAACTAATCCAGAAGGTACAACCAATTCCGATGGTGCAGTAAATTGCAATGACCCATGTACTGGTGGTAAAGGACCACACTCAGTTGGTGGAGGTTACTCATATTTTGTATGGGCATATGATGCTCTGGATTTTGAGGCGGTAGCTAATGGACAAAAACAACCTTGGCAAATATTGCCTTATTCTATGTGGCCAATATCTTTTCCAGTGAGTAATTGCGGATGTCCAACAGGTGGAGTAACATACGATCCCTCATCCGGCACTATTTATTTCTGCCAATTAGGTGCAGATACAGTGGCATCATATAGTTATCTTCCTCTAATCTAAGCCTTTAAAATTACAGGACTAAGCTCTTCACCAACGCCTCCAACACCGACGCCAGTGCCGCCAACACCGACACCAGTACCGCCAACACCGACGCCAGTGCCGCCAACACCAACACCAGTGCCGCCAACACCAGTGCCACCGCCACCGACACCAGTACCGCCAACACCGACACCAGTACCGCCAACACCGACACCAGTACCGCCAACACCGACGCCGCCTCCGACACCGACACCAGTGCCACCACCACCACCGACGCCAGTGCCGCCGCCGCATCCAGTGCCGCCACCTCCAATTACGCAAAAACAGATTAAGCGAGACGAGCAAGAAATCAAACAGTTAAAAGATGAGGAAAGCAGAGAAAAACTAAATGAACGGCAACATGCTTCTAATCTCAAAAATGAAATCGATAACTTGCGTAAGTCAATAAAGAAAGAAGAAAATAGTAAAAATCCCAATAAAAATCTGATAAATAAACAAAATCAGGAAATCGAAAAACTGCAAAATAAATTAACTGAAGATCAAAGTAAATTAAACAGCCAATTAAAAAAGCAGAACAACGAAATCAATACCTTGGACAAACAAATAAATCAACTTAGGCACTAAGATAGATTCAGATAGTGGATTTAAAGGATAGTTAGTGCTGGTGTGAATCACATTGATATTGTTGCCATCACAATCTACAGAGGTGTCTTAGATAAGTGTTAATTGGCAACAATTGGATATTAATTCTGACATATGCACGGTATTTATCTAGTGGAATTGGGCAAAATGCATACAACTACTAGTGATATTAAAGTGCTACTAAAGCTTTTGAACTATATAAAGATTCTGATTTCGAAATACCGGCAGGTTATTTATGCGCAAATCGCTTTTAAAATTTTCCTTAGTCATTGCATTAATTACTAATCAATCACTAGCTTGCCTAAACGTACATGCGCAATCTACTGATCCTAATGCTAGCTTACCCCTGGTATATCAAAATAACCTCCAATATATTGGGGGTTTTCGCCTACCAAACGGACAAGTTGGCACTATTTCTCCAAATGACACATTTAATTATAGCGGCGGGGCTATAGCATTAAACCCAGCGGATGGCGGTATGTTTGTCGAATTGCACAGCTATACCGAAGGAGCTGTTGCTGAAGTTTCAGTTCCTGCACTAATCAACAGTACAAATGTAGCCAATCTCAATACAGCCACTCTTATTCAGCAAGCCTCAGTAAGTTTAACGTCGGGTCTAACCTACAATAATCCTAGTAGTGATCCGCTGAATTCCTTAGGTGGGATGATAGTAGTTAATGGACAGTTAGTTTTTACTGGTTATGTATATTATGAAAATGGTTACCAGGCAGTGGCTTCCCATGCCTATACATCTTCCACCAATTTAGCCTCTATGCAAATCGTAGGTGCCTGCATTGTACAAAACGCGGGTAATAACCCTGGTTTTGTAGGTGGACATATGTGTGCTATTCCGAGTAATTGGCAAGCTGATCTCGGCGGAGCTCCATATATTACTGGGCTCGTGGCACCAAATAACATAGACAGATCCTCTAACGGACCCTGTGCATTTGGCTTTAATCCAGGTCAACTCTCTGTATCTAAACCTTGTTCAAGCATTCCTTATCTCTATTATACAATAAGCAATTCAACACTTGGCTCGTATACGTCGTCCCCGCCAACTAGTTCTTCAACACCATATGGATTTAATGGCACTGAACAAGGTAGTATAGGTGCAGTTTTTGTGCCAGGCACTCGATCTATTTTATTCTTTGGTCGTATCGGTACAGGACCATTTTGTTATGGTGATCCAAACGCCAATGGAGGAAATAATCCAGAAGGTACAACTAATAACGATGGTGCGGAGAATTGTAATGATCCATGTTTTGGCGGTAAAGGACCTCATTCTGTGGGTGGGGGGTACCAATATCAAGTATGGGCATATGATGCCATGGATTTTGTCGCAGTCTACAACGGACAAAAACAGCCATGGCAAGTAATCCCCTATGCAACTTGGCCATTATCTTTCCTTTATGGTGACTGCGGATGTCCGCCAGGTGGAGGAGTAACATACGATCCCTCATCTGGCACTATTTATTTCTGTCAATTAGGCGGCGACACCGTAGCACCGTATAGCTACCTGCCTGTAATACAAGCCTTTAAAATTTCAGGACTAGGCTCCTCGCCAACGCCTCCAACACCGACACCACCGCCGACGCCGCCTGCACCACCTCCACCGCCGCCTGCACCTCTACCAACGCCGCCTGCACCACCACCGCCGATGCCGCCTGCACCACCACCGCCGATGCCGCCTGCACCACCACCGCCGATGCCGCCTGCACCACCACCGCCGCCGCCGCCTGCACCACCTCCGCCGCCGCCGCCACCACCACCGCCGCTGCCGCCTGCACCACCACCGCCGACGCCGCCTGCACCACCACCGCCGCCGCCGCCTCCACCACCACCGCCGACGCCGCCTGCACCACCTCCACCGCCGCCTGCACCACCAGTGCCAGTGCCGCCGCCTGCACCTCTACCAACGCCGCCTGCACCACCACCGCCGATGCCGCCTGTACCACTACCGCCGACGCCGCCTGCACCACCTGTGCCAGTGCCGCCGCCGCATCCAGTGCCACCGCCGCATCCAGTGCCACCGCCGCATCCAGTGCCACCGCCGCATCCAGTGCCACCGCCACATCCAGTGCCGCCACCGCCTATTACTCCAATAGGAAAAGAAAGAGCAGAAATACGTCACCTTGAACAAGAAATACGTACAGAAGAAAGAGAACTACGTAAAGATACAAAGACGGAAAGACGGCATCTTGAAGAAGAAATACGCAAGCAAGAACAGGAAATACGTAAGCTAGAAGAAGAAATACGTAGGCAAGAAGAAGAAAAGCATGGGCACAGATAGAAAGCCGTTGTAGCGCTGCTAGGATCATATTAAGTAGAGGAACGGCTAAATGTTAGTAATGACGCGCACAATATTGGCATGTTTTTTGCTTGTACTCTTGCTAGATAGCCTGCCTTGTACTTCAAGCACAAAATCTGCCGGCTAATCAAAAATTCAATGGCATAGCGGTCCAGTCTTTCGCTAATAAGCTATGGTGTCATGGCATATGCTGAACAATTTTTAGTAGCAAACAATTATCTGCGCTGCCTCGCCTTCGTACCTCGGCTCAACGCGCGTATCGACGCCTCACCGGTGCCCTTTGCTCGGCTATAATTAATTTTAACGTTTGATATAACCATCGCTAAGGGTTTTTAGAAAAGCGACAATGTCATTTTCTTCTTGTTCAGTTAGCTCAAGGTTACCTATTTGTCCGGGTAACCCTTCCGGATTTTGCAATGTCACAGACGACGGATTTTCCGGTGGTGGCCAGAGCGACTTTCCTTTTAGATTGGCATATGCTTGCGGATTGCTGAAATTAATAATCTCTCCAGGAACAGTGGTTAAATTGCGCGTATTATAAAAATGCACCACATCTTTGAGACTTTTAAAATAACCGTTGTGCCCATAAGCTTTAATAAAATTTGGGGAGGGGCGCTTATCTACATTGCGCAAGGTAGGTATTTTAAATTTGCCATTGACAGCTAGAAAATCTCCTTTGCCGTTACTACCAACTCCTGAATTACCGGGAGACAATCCTTTAGTTGGATAAATATAATTGCCTAATCCAAAGTCAATATATGCGGAACCAAGTGGATTATAACCTAGCGCGTTTATCTTTTTATCAATCATATTGTAATAAGGATTATGCGGATTTTTAGGCACACCAACATTCTCATAAGAATAAATAGTCCACAGATCCGGACCGTCGCCTTGCTCTGTTGGTATACCATGACAAAGAACACACTGAGCGTCTTTATAATATGGCATTCCTCCCGGGCGCCCAGTGTTTGAGCCAGTGACCAATCTAAGTCCATTGAACTCCGAGGGGGTAAGCTGTGCTTTTCCAGTCAGGTAGGCATCATACTTTGAAGAGAATGGGGAAATCTCAGGCGAAGATTCAAAGGCTGCTACTGCCTTAGCTAGTTGAAGAATTATTTTGTCACTTGGTTGGCTAAAAATGTTAGCACCATAAATTTGTTTAACTAGTGCTGCATAATGTCCGCTGGAAACTTTTTGCACAACCAGCTGTGGGGCTGGATGATTGTTGATTAAGTTATTCATCTCGTTGGGATTCAGAAGAGGAAAATGAACCTGGTCCACAAAGTCGTTTGCGTGACCGTCCAGAAAAAATCCGCCAAAATATGACTTGAGTCCTTCATCATAATATGGCGGACCGTCAGGACAGAATTTGGCATACATTATAGTAAGTGGTTTGCGATTTTCGAACCGACCGGACACCACGCCTGACCCCACACCAAATAGAGCATTAATCTGCGGATTCACTGAACCGGTATAGCCAGACTCCGGGTTATGGCAACTGACACAAGCTAGCCCCGGCGGGTTGGATAAATTTTTATCAAAGAAAATTTGTTTACCCAGTTTTTCTAAAAGTTTTTTATCCGCAGGCGCTTGTTTACTTGGTGAGCGAGCAGGCGAATTGTCTACGGTTGCTGTCACCGCTAGTAATACCACTAAGATTATGGCCTTGCGCACTCGATCATCTCCGACCGTTCTGAATGCCTAAATTTCGATAACCTAATGTTTTATAATTCGAAAGGAAATAACTTTATCAGCACAAAAATTGTTCTATACCACCAACGTCTTTTGATTTTATCATAAAGATACACGCAATAAAATTTAATCTGCGATTGAAAAGGGAATTCGTTTGGTAAGAGAACAATAGGATTTAACAAAAGCGTATGCGGCGATAAAACAGAGAGAGAATTTATGCAAGCTCAAAATATTTTCGACTTTAAAAAATTGGTAATTGTGTTTATGGTAACTCAATATAGTTACCTTTATACGGGCTCACCTGCTTCAGCGCAGCCGCAAACGCAAACATTCGTACCATCAACCTCAACAGCAAATATGATACGGACAACAACTGATTTGCATCATGCATATCATTCTCCCGGACAAGGAGTTAGCGAAAAAGTTCGTCAACAGCCATGGTGGTCACAACGATTTAGACAGCAACAACAAGTGCAAAGATTTCATAACTGGAAAGATAGAAGAGAAGCCGCTGCATACGCAAGAAATATGGCCAACCCTAATTCAGCAGACGCCATGAAATGGCGTGCTGGAATTAAGCGTTTGCAAGCTTCACAGGCAAAACTATCTTCTCAAGAAAAGATCAAATTTCCATCTTATCCAGTCATGAATAAAGCCAAGACCTTTGCAGAAGTGGAAGCTATAGAGGCTGCTAAATATAAACAAACATATGGCAAGCAAGTTTCTGCCCAACAAAATTCTGCTAAGCAAGCATCTCCTAAGCAAATTCCTGCAAAAAAAGTTCTAATTAAAGGAACTGCTGTCAAGCTGCCAGCCAAATAAAAACAATGGATTTTATAATATGGATTAATCTACAATTGTATAGAGCTACCTTGTTAACAGCAAAAGCCGTATTCATTTAAAGTTGCTTTCTGCCAATTACAAGCTAAAATTCTTCAATTAATAATTAAATTCACCGATTTCTCGTTATTCTGCATAGAAAATGGGGCAGTATTGGGGTTAATAGCTTTTCGAATAGTACATCTAAGCTGATAAACGCTAGAGTAACTGGAGAATCAGTTTATGAATGATACATATAAGTTCTTTATAGCATTAGCCTTAACTTGTATCACCAATCAGTTTATTTGTTTAACGAGTGCGCAGGCACAGACAGCGCCGACTTTGTCCGGGACTACTATTCCACCAATGTCAGCCAATATGCCGCCTGTATTTTATGTTTCTCCAAATGGGGATAATGATCCTGTTTTAGGTGGTACATCATGGGCACATGCCTGGACAAGCTTTCATCAAATTAATTGGCCATTAGTACAGCAAGCTGAGAACCTTTCTTTTCAAAACTATCCTAATGGGATGCCATATCCTGGCGCTGTTCCAGGAGATACCGTTAACCTTGTAATAGAACTCGACGGCGGACGATCCGGTAGTCATATAACCTACAACGAACCATTCATACCGCATTTAGTCAATGCTGGTAATCCTTATGCTGTGTATCCAACAATAAGACCAGCCAATGATCCTCTTGATCCGGCCAATGTTGATCCCCTTCGACACGGTGGACAAGTAATTATTGACGGCTCAAAATTCACCGGAGGAGATATAGGATGTCCCGGAATCGACACCACCAATTCAGGTGGTCTCTATATCTGGGGAAACCCGGGAAATGATGCCTTTCCTCAAAATCAAAACGGGGGATTCGAAAATGGTTGGGCTATAACTAACTGCACAGTTGGTTTGTATATAGGTGCTGGACCCAGTGGCACTTGGGCAAATGGTCTTTCGCTTATCGGTAATGGTGTCAATGTACTGGTTGCTGGTCCATATGATATTCCCAACTATACAATAGCTGGTCAGCAGCTAAAAATAGATATTTTTCCGCCTGCTGCGGGAAATGGTTCCGCGGGCTATATGGATGATGGCTTGCATATGGATAACAGTTATATAGCAAACGCTACCGATCCTTATTATCATGCCAATGTTTGGGTGGCCCAGTCAAATAATGGCAATGGACCTCCATATCCTTCTGGTCCTAATAATACTACTGATCCAAACCACCCCCTTCATGTTGTCGATGGATACCCTCGTTTTTGGGGCTGTCTTATTTGTCAAACTGATAACAACGCTGGCAAGATTGATGGCGTCTCATACAACACCGCCATAGGTGAAGGTAATGGTGCAGGTTGTTGCTGGTATGAATTGACCTCTGACATGATAGGACCAGGCCTTCAAAATGGCGTTGTGATGAATCAAAAATGTGCATGCTTGAATGCTGATGGCGACTTGTTTCTAGATTGCTATAATGCTGCTATTGTCAAAACCGCAGCTGGAAATAGTAGTAACAGCAGCTTGACTATATATGATTGCGCTTTTGCTCAACCAAATATTAACGCAAATGGCCAAGCAACTATAGCTATTGATATGGTTGAAAATCAAGCAGATAATGTTACTAATCCATACGAATTTATAGGTAATACCTGCTTTAATGGCGGACTTTTAAGGATAGCAGGAACCATTCCACTTGGGTATCAAGCTCTTGAACAAATCAATACGGAGGGTGCCACCAATCTGATATGCTCTTATATGATGGATCCTGGGTTTGCTACCAATCCACAATCGATGGGCAATGCTTCTCCTACTGCATGGTTGAACAGTAGTTGGCTCACGGCTGGTGGTAACTACGGTCCCAACGAATGGCTAATCTTTCCTCCGCAACCGATACCTATAACTGCTGCATGTGAACATTATTCTGGTTATCCAAATAATACAGGAATGGTTTTACCTCCACCGGCTTACGCTGGCGAATTTGCAAATCTGCCATTTGGTACACCTATTGGTACTGGATTTGCCAGTGACTATATTTCTGGTGGAGGTTCACCGCCACCAGCACCTCCGCCTGCTCCAGCCCCTGCACCAGCACCACCGCCAGCGCCTCCGCCTGCGCCTCCAGCACCTCCGCCTCCACCGCCTGCGCCTCCACCACCGCCGCTGCCTCCAGCACCAGCTCCAGCACCAGCTCCGGCACCAGCACCTGCTCCAGCTCCCGCTCCGGCACCAGCTCCAGCACCAGCTCCGGCACCAGCTCCAGCACCAGCTCCGGCACCAGCACCTGCTCCAGCTCCCGCTCCGGCACCAGCACCTGCTCCAGCTCCCGCTCCCGCTCCAGCTCCAGCACCAGCTCCAGCTCCGGCACCAGCACCAGCTCCAGCTCCCGCTCCGGCACCAGCTCCAGCACCAGCTCCGGCACCAGCACCTGCTCCAGCTCCCGCTCCGGCACCAGCTCCAGCACCAGCTCCAGCACCAGCTCCAGCACCAGCTCCGGCACCAGCTCCAGCTCCAGCACCAGCTCCAGCACCAGCTCCGGCACCAGCACCTGCTCCAGCTCCAGCTCCAGCTCCGGCACCAGCACCAGCTCCAGCTCCAGCTCCAGCTCCCGCTCCGGCACCAGCTCCGGCGCCTCTGCCACCTGTTCCGGCACCGGTACCACCTCCTACTCCAGTTCCGGCACCGGTACCACCTCCGCATAAACCTGCGCCGAAACCAACTGGTGGATCAGAAAGAGATAGAAGAATAGAAAGGGAGATTGATAATCAAAGGTCTGCTATAGACAACGAAAAAGCTAGTATAGCTAAGCTTAAACAAGCAATAAAAAATGAAGCCAAGGATCCCAAGGATAAACTTAAAATACAAGAACAACAAAAAGAAATATCAACGTTGCAAAAACAAATACAAATGCATGAACAGCTAATAAAAACACTAGAAAAAGAATTGCAATAATTTCTGCTAGCGAAAACTCAAATATAGTTATAGGCAATAGAAGCTAGTGCACAAGCAAAAAACTTATTTATGGAACTATTGGCATTACTCTCCAATCAGGTCCTTATTAACTGACAAAACCGGACTGCTAATGAGATTTTTTCTGGCCATTGCTCTAGTAGCCAATCAATTTATTTGTCTGGGCGCAAATGCCTAGTCGCAGCCTACCACCAATAGTCAATTACCTTTGGTCACTCAAAGCAACCTCCAATATTGGGGGGCATTTCGGGTACCAAATGGACAATACGGATCAGATAACCATGCTATTTTCAGTTTTACCAGCGGAGCTATAGCCTATAATCCAGCTCACAACTCGCTTTTCCTGGCTAGTCATGTCTATGACAATTACATTGCAGAGATCTCTATTCCCTCACTTGTTAATAGCACTAATTTAGACTCTCTTAACACCGCTACAGTTTTACAGCCATTTGCGTCAGTGTTAGATAAGCTGCAATATAATGATTCATCAGATCCTGCAAACGAATTAGGTGGACTGATGGTTGTGAATGGACAGCTCATCGGTACTGGGTGGGTGTATTATGATGCTGGTACCCCGACTATGTTTTCTCACTTTTATACATCCTCGCTCAACTTGGCTATAATGTCAGTGGTGGGTTTATGCCAGGTCGGCAATATGGGCGGAGGCTATGTCGGTGGCTATATGTGCCCTGTTCCCAGTAATTGGCAAGGCGACTTGGGGGCTCCTTATTTGACTGGACTATATGCAACAAACATTTCTTCTCGGACATCGTGCGGACCGGCTGCATTTGGCTTTAATTCAAGCCAGCTTTCTTCCAGCCAAGCTGCAGCAGCCATCCCATATGTTTACTATCAAACACAGATCCATCCAACAATTGGAGAATTTAATTCATCGCCACCAACTGAATTTAACTGCACTGCCCAAATTGGAGGAGTATTATTTGTACCAGGTACTCGCTCAATCTTATATTTTGGTTCTATGGGCACAGGTCCCTTCTGCTATGGTGAGCCTGGCCCAACTCAGAGGGTGAGCCTAATTGTAATGATAATTGCCACGGTGGTAAAGGCCAACATTCACTGGGAGGTCAGTATACCACCAAAATATGGGCTTATGATGCTAACGATTTTGTTGCTTCTAAAAATGGCACAAAACAGCCCTGGCAAGTAGTACCGTATGCAGTGTGGGATACGACTCTCCCTTTTGGCGATACCTGTACGTGTCAAATTGGTGGGACAACATATGATTCAACTCATAACATTCTGTATCTCACTCTATTTGGAGCCGATACAGAAGTAACTTATAGAAATATGCCCCTCGTGTTAGCTTTTAAAGTAACAGGTGGATCAACGCCCCCGCCTGCTCCGGCTCCAGCACCGGCACCGGCACCGGCACCAACACCAGCACCAGCACCTGTGCCACCACCACCGCCACCACCTGCGACACCTCCATCTGCCAAAAAAGCTGCCAGAATAGAAATGGAAGTTGCGAATAAGCAGGCTAGAATGGCTGAGCTTCAACAAGACATACGTAATGAAACCGGTAAGCCTAAACAACAATCTAAAATAGAAAGACAAACGCAAGAAATTCAAAACTTGCAGAACGAAATAAATAAGTTAGAACAGGAATTGAAATAAATTTCACAAAACAAAATGATCTGATAACCGTAGTGCAGGCTTGAAGAATTGCGGCGGCAAGCCCGTCTGGCATAATTGTTGTACCAGCTTTTATAGAATAATTATGCTGATGCGGATAAGGAATGTTATTGAGCGAGATTAAGCTGATACGTTTTAATTGCCGCCTTTTGTGGATAATTATAGGTGGCGGGGTAATCACTTGGTTGCTAAAAACCTAATTAGTTAACGGTAGTATGAGTTGGTAATCTTAAAGCAATTGGTCGATACACCCAGCCAATTAGAATCAGCTGATATACGCCGATAAACTATCTCACTTCCTCTAAACGGCGTTCACCAAATATGAATATATTGCCACCATATGGAAAGGAATAAGCAAGGGTCGCTAATAGTTTTATATATTGCTATAGCATTTGTTGTTATAGCGCTTTTTATGCTGGGCAGTCGGATTTTACTGTTGATGACTGAAAAAGAAAGGTACCGGCAAGCATTAGAGTCGGCGGCCATGAAAGCGTCTGTAGATCTCTCGAAGATTGTAATCAACGACCCCAATTTTGGTTTTATCTCTCTTTCGGATCAAAGGGCCATTGGAAGAGCAACAATGGCTGCAGATGGGGAGCCGCTACCGGTGCACGGTATAAATACAATTATTGCGACCACTAGGTTGGCTTATATAATTGCGCAGGAGACCGGTGACGAGCAACTTAAAGAGCTGGCTCTTGTAGATCTTCGACATGCCAGGGAAGCAGCAATACGTTTGGATCATGTTCTAGAGCGAGCCTTGAGTCCAAAATCTAATAATGAGGCAAGTGTGGCGCGAGATATGGATGATAATGAAATACATCCTTATGCCGATGCCTTGGGCATGTATGAAAAAAGTTTACAGTCTTTCACTACGGCAAATCCTGAAGAATTTAAATTAACGCTTGGTTGGTTGAAAGATGGAGGACAAACAATCACTCCGGTGCCAGTATCCAATCTGGTGAAATCGAGTAAAAAAAGAGATCGATACTTAAAACCTGAGACAGAAATTAACGGCTATTATAGGGCCTATATAGACATACCACTAGGTACGGAGCATTTTTCATTTGCTAGCGTAGGAACAGAACCGGTGCTTGTCAATGCGAGTCAATTTGTTCCGAGAAGTTTGAAAAAGACTGATGACGATTTGAATGAACAACAAGCTTTTATCGAATCAAGAGAGTTTATTCCAGAACGGAATAATCGATATCTTTCTTCTATAGTGAAAGCAGAAGCTGTTTGGCAGGTGTCAAATCTTTTTGCCCAGGATAAAAATAAATCGCATGAGACAATAGTTAGTCAAGCATGTGCGCAACCTTATGCAATAACGTGTCAACCCGCACCATCCATTTTCGTAATGGCTTTTCCAGATGGGTGTCCCGTTGGGATTAATAGTATGGCCGATATTCTCCACAACCCTGGATTAATGAGTGCAGCTATGAATGTCTACACTCCAATGAAGGGTGATTTTCCAGCTGATACTTACGCTTATTTACAACCATTAAACAATGGTATCACTCAGCTTGGAGCTAGTGCGGTATTTGCTCAGGCTTTTTACGATTGGCTGAGGAGCAATTACGCGTTGCCGAAAGCGGATGCAATTATTGGTGCTTTAAATCAACCTTTGGGTAATGGTAATCAATCAGAAATTGGTATTGCCTGTATCTTTGTTGCTGAGATTACAGCAGATGGCAATGTGATAATCTCTAGACTTAAACTCAATCCGTTTGCAGACATTCGAATCGATGAAAATCAATTTTATGCAATCAATGCTACGCCCGCATTAATTGGTGGTAGCAATTGGACTGTCGTTTGCCGTGATCAAGTTCATACAATGGGAACATTTGCCGGTGGTAAGCATGCTGGACAACCAATGCCTGGAGATCCAGTCAATTGGTCTGACCTCAGTTTATATATCAATGATGCATTTGCTGCAGCGGTAGCCAATAGGAAGCCAGGGGGTATTATTCTAACTGGCCAAGTTTGCCCAGGGGGGGCGATTCCTCTTTTCGGTTCGCAGTTGCTTTGTGATGACGGTGCACAATTGCCGCGGAGTTTGAGAAAATCCGCCTATTCGGGTGGACTAGGCATTGAGGTGCGTATATCTTCACCGCTAGCCCCCAATTAAGCTTGAATTTATTTGAATATTTTCTTGCTTTCTCGGCTTGGTCATCCGTCGCTTTTCTGCTGTTTAACGTTGTGTTCATATTATTAATGCTAATGATTACAAATGTATTAAAGCCTTCATGAATTGATTAAGGAGCTATTAGTGCGGGTAATTAGTAAATAGAGGTCGTGGAAAAGGCAGATAAAAATGCGGCCCAGTATCAATTTTCACGGACGATTCAGTCCGACAATAACTTTTCGCAGGACCGAATTCGGCATCAAAAAAAGAAGGCGATAAAAATGGCTGGAAATATAGAATATGCAATTGAGAATGAAAATTTAGAAGAATTGGCAGGGAATGAGCGACAAGATGATTTTTCTGATCCTTCTGTACTTGGCTCAGAAGGAGGGACTGATGAGAAGCATAAATATCATTATGTCCATGAACAAAGTGGTTTTGACTCAACCGATTCTGCATATGCTTATGTCAAAAATTTAAGCAAACGTAAATTGCTGACGGGCGTAGAAGAGATCGAGTTGGCTAGACAAATCAAGTCAGGCAGCCAAACCGCACGCCGTAAATTGGCAGAAGCAAATCTGCGTTTGGTTGTAAGTATTGCAAAAAAATATCAGAATCATGGGCTTTCGTTTCAAGACTTAGTGCAAGAAGGAAGCGTAGGACTATTAAAGGCTGTAGATAAATTCAATCCTGAAAAGGGTTGTCGTTTTTCTACTTATGCAACTTGGTGGATTCGTCAGGGAATTTTGCGCTCTATAGCCGATAAATCTCGTGCTATTCGAGTACCTGTTCACATGAATGAGACTATGACCAAGGTTAAAAAAGTTTTTCGCGAGCTTTCTCTTGTGCTTTCACGATATCCTACTGTTGATGAGATTGCAGCTGGCTCAGGGGTTGATCCCTTAAAGGTACAGCGCGCTTTGGAGGCAGAAAAAACGATGGTTTCGTTGGATGCCACACTTTCGACCGATGGAGATACTTCTATATCTCAATTAATCGAAAATGAATCGGTGGTCGATCCCGAATTGCTTACTGATCATAATTTGTTGAGAAGGCAAATTGATCGAGTTTTATCTAAGCTAACAATGCAAGAAAGAGATATACTTAAACTGCGCTTTGGCTTAACTAAGAGCACCCCCCTTACTCTCAAAGAATGTGGTCTCGAAATGGGTCTAAGCAGAGAGAGAGTGCGCCAGCTTGAGCAAAGAGCACTAAAGAAATTACAAAATAATGCAGAAACTCTTAATCTCAGGGCTTATTTGAATTAGGTGACTATGTTTATAAACAGGCAACAAACAGGATTGCTTTTAGCTAAGCAGCTCAAAGAGTTAATTGAGCAAAATATTCCGTTCAACAAGACTGACTGGATTGTTCTAGCTTTGCCTCGTGGCGGTCTGCCCATAGGATTAGAAATTGCGATACTGCTTGATTGTGTATTAGATGTAATCGCATCAAAAAAAATTGGTGCTCCTGACCAACCAGAACTTGCTATTGGTGCTGTTACTTCGGATGGAATTGTGGTGGTAGATGAACGCATAAAGGAATACTTGAAAGTTTCACAAGAGTATTTGGATGAAGAAATAGATTTTTTGGTAAGTAAGACCAAAGAACAAGAGAGCACATTACGCCGATTGGCTAGAATTAAAGGTGAATTAGACCTTAAAGGTAAAGATGTAATTCTGGTTGACGACGGTGTAGCTACTGGACTTACTGCTGTTGCAGCAGCACACAGTTTGCGCCAGCGCGGAGCCAGACAACTTATATTTGCTACGCCTGTAGCATCCTATAAAGCGTATAATACTTTATGCAACGAATATGATTTGGTATTGGCTCTAGAAATTCCATTGGAATTTAAATCGGTAGGACAATTCTATAAGGACTTTAATCAGGTTGATGATCTAGAAGTCATAAGGGCATTAACATTAGCTGGTAATCGACAAACGGTTAGTCAATCGTAAATAACAAAGTTCAAGCTTTGAGACTTTCTTCCTATCAGATAGACAAAATCAATACACCTTGTTAAATCAGTTGAACCAGAAGAGAAGTGATTTTTGTATTGTATGCATCCTATATATTCCACTATTCTTTTTGATTTTGATGGTACTTTGACTTCGTCACTGGAATTATGGCTGCTGGCTTTTCACTATGCTTTTGCAAAGTTTGATCTCAAACTTACTGATCAGGTCATAATTGAGCGCTGTTTTTACAGGGCATTTGCCGATGTAGTAGTCGAATTCAATTTACCTAGTTCTCTTCAGTTTGGGCAAATGGTGAAGGAAGGACTTTCCATTGTCTTCGAAGAAGCTACGTTATTTTCTGGAGTACAAGAAGTGCTTCTTGCCTGTGCCAATCAGAATATCAAATTGGCTGTGGTAACTTCTTCACCCCGGACAATAGTAGCAAAGGCTTTGAAGAATTTAGATATTGATTCATTCTTTAGTACTATTGTTACAGCTGACGATATCGTCAATTTTAAGCCTCATCCCGAACCTGTTTTACTTGCGCTCGAGCGTTTAGAGAGTAGATCTGATGAAACTCTGGTAATAGGTGATTCGCAAGCAGATATATTAGCTGGGCAAGCCGCCGGTCTAAAGACAGGATTATTTTATCCAGATGTCCATAAACAGTTTTATGATTTACAAAAACTAAAAGAAACCGAGCCGCATTTCGTTTTTCATCATTATGATGAATTGGATCAACATATTTTTGGTACGTCAACTGTTCTTAGATTTTTATAGGCCAGGTCAAGCATGGGTATTCACTTGCAAAAACTGCACTCCTCTCCTAATCACGGAACTTTTATCATGCCCTTCAGTCCAGCTATGTGCATAGCGTATTTGCAGGCACCCAGTAAGGCTGCATTGTCATTGAGTATTACTCTCACGGGTATAAGTTCTAAATAGTCTTTCATTCGGCCTTTGTTAGTGAATTCTTGCAAAAAATTGCTAGTCTTTAATTTGCTTATAATTCTGGGAGCAATGCCTCCCCCTAAGAAGATTCCCCCTTTTGCTGTCAATTTAAGGGCTAAATTACCTGCTTCAGCACCGTATATCTCACAAAAAATATCTAATGCTTCGCTGCATACTATTGATTTACCGGATAAGGCGTTTTGAGTTACGACTGCTCCTGCATCTTTGGTTGATAGTTCTCCAGCAAGCCATGCTGGCTCATCACCATATGTAGTATCACGAAGAAAGCAATAGATATTAAACAAGCCATTCCCGGACAAAACACGTTCCCAGCTGACGTGTCCAAATTGTTTACGCAAATAAACGAGCAAAGAGTCTTGAACGTCATTGCGTGGAGCAAAGTCAGTATGACCTCCTTCGGAGGCGACAGGTTGAAGTGAGCCATTTAATAAAATTGCTCCTGCTTCGCCCAAACCGGTACCGGCTGATATTAGTCCTAGATTTCCTTCTGGACTTTCTGTTATATCGTTTAAAGTAGAGCAGTCTTTTGCCCCGAGCGTAAAGAGTCCCCAAGTATTGGCTTCAAGGTCATTTAGTAAATGTACTTGGCTTGAATTCAATAATGCGCTTAGATTTTTGCTTGATACATTCCAAGGGAGATTGGTAGCGTGCACTGTGCCATCAATCACTATACCAGCAATACCAAAGGCGGCATATTCGATAGGGACTTTGTATTCGTTTACGAAGTCGGACACTATGTCTTCTAAGTTAGCATAATTTTTACTTGGATATTTTGCGTGGAGTTTCCAAACTACTGCGCCAGCTTCTTGAGCAAAATATGCTAATCGAGTATTTGTACCACCTATATCTCCCGCTAAGATCACTGACGATCACTCCTTTTCAATGTGGACGATAAAGTCTTTGCCCAACCAATTTCCTAAGTCTGGGAAAAAAAATGTGAATAATAGCGAATTACTGCTAGATTTTGCTAAGAGATCTGCATAGAACAAATTTGGCAATATTTTGCTTGATTCTGAATCATGTGTCGAAACCCAGTTGTCGTCAGACCAATGTAAGTTAAATGCTTTGTCGGAGATTATGCGCAGTGTTTTATTATGCGGAATGCTTTTAATTTGCCAATCGGTACGCCAGCACTTTATTGAACTTTTGTTTGGCTGCTTGTTACAATAACGATCGGCAACTTCAGGAATTAAGTCATAAACTTTTTTATCTCGAACTGATCGCAGGAGTTTTAGATATTCCGCGTGTGCCCAGGCTAATGGCATAGCGCTTCCCGTCGGACCACCGTTTTTGAGGTGAGCGGATGGAATATCTGGTGCATCCCAAATTTGTTCTGGTATCGGTCCACCAGGGGAGGAGAAATTTTCCATAGTATTTATCAAATGTGTAATATCTCTTCCAGCGGCTAATTCGTAATGAGCTCTTTCTCCGACTAGCAATGGCCAAGGACGTCCTACTCCAGTATGAATAAATGGTCGCCCATCATCGTTTTGTCCGTAACCGTCATTGTTATAGCGCCGCCAGCAAGGTCCTTGACTGGTCTCTACCTTTAAGACTTGGTCTATAACGAGTAGAGAGTCCTTTACAAGAGGATGATTTGGTGGATAAATACCGTATCTTACTAATTCGAGAAAACCAGCATCTACGATGTCTTTTGCTCTGAATACCTTTTGTTGTTCTGCGCTGCGATTAGCAATAAAAATATTACTGTCATTTGGAGAGGTGTAATTTTCTAGTGAAGAGCAGGGATTAGATCGGATGAAATGTCTAGAGACTTGAGGGTGAATTTCGCCTTTATCAGTTACTGTCCATTCTTCTATATGTGCACGTAGATAATCGGCGTACTCTTCGACGAATTGCGCTTCTTTGTGGTGTCCTTGCAACCTAAATATTTGCGCAGTACATATTAAGGCTGCAATGTTTACGGCAAGCGTAGATGGAGAAAAGCCGCTAACTTCTTCCCAACGTTCCTGCGCTGTTATTGGTCCTTTGAGAATAAGAAAAGACATGGAGGACGCAGCTAAATAAAAAGGATCGAAGTTATTAAGACGACCTTCTTTTAGAAGTTTCCAGGCTAAAAGAACAGGGAATGATAATTCATCAAGCTGCAAACCACTCCAATAGGGTTCACCACTGATCCAAAAATTTTGTGGGAAACTTCCATCGTCTTTTTGTGAAGCAGCTAAAAATAGCAATGATCTAACAGCGGTGCTAGTATTTCCAGCTGCTAATAATCCAGTGGCACTGTTACATAGATCGCGTGGCCATACTAAATGATAACCTCCTAAATCATCATCTCCTTTAGCTTCACCCCAAGGAATGGAGAGAGAAGCAATCATTGCTCCTGGATTTAGTTTATCTTCATGAGCCATAAGAATTTTGCAACTGGCTTGAAATAATTTGCCATTATCAGTTGATCCAGCAGCAATACTTTGATCCCAGTGGGTAGCACGTTGCCATTGTTCGACAAAGCGGGTTGATTGTTGCTGGAATGGGGCAACAAGAGATTGCAGAGCGGCACTGCAGGCATTATTCAAACTATGTCCAAAACTAAGTGAAAGAACAAATTCGTCTTCTATACCGGCAAGCGGAATTTCAGCAAATAGGGCCACGTTTCCGTCTATTGCTGAATCGAACTGCCATTTCATATCTAAGTGTGTAGCAAGATCGGTCCAACCGTCACTAGCGCCAACAAAACCTACTGAGGCTTTGGAAAAGCCTTTTGTGGCTGCAATTGCCATCCAAGTATTATGATAATTTGCACTTAAAACTTTGCGTCCAGAAAGTGTTGTTACGTAGGCGTTGTTTCTAAAGCCGCCCCCGCCTAAGTGTGGTGAACACAATACATAAAGTTTAAGGGGTTTTTGTGACTTCCAGTTTATATGCATTAAAAGTGATGCACAGTGTGGGTCCGATATTACAGTTTTAGAAATTTGATATCCTTGCTCGGCAGATTGGTTATTTATTTGATAACCTAAAGTTTGAGACAAACAAGAAAGAGAAGAAGACATATCGCGCTTCTCTTCATGAAAAAAAGTCTCACCGTCGCTAACGAGAAATTGAAGGTCTCGCACCTGTGGGCGATCGATTGTCGGATAGTAAAGCTCAGTTATTATTCCGCGCCAAATTGTGAACCAAAGGCGACTTGCCGCAGAATAAGCAGTGCCTATGGCATCCTTGCGCGCGGATGTCCATTTGGGTTCGATGCCTGGATGACCAAATGCTTGATTCAGAACGCTGATTGATGACATCTAATTTTTGTCCTCGTTTTGAAATTCAGCAGCATTAATGTATTTTGGGTCATGCCCTAGAAGACAATAATAACCTAAACAACAATTAGATATCAGAATTCAGTTTCTAAGATCCAATCTGAAGGGCTGATGTATACTGCGTGAAATATATAGTTTTCAAATAAGTGAGAGCCATGTCAAGAATTGCTAGATTTCATCAGTTATATGGTAAATTCCAAAATGATTTAGGCTATTGATTTCTCATGAATGTTTTTAAGAATTTCCTTTCTAAGCACACAATACTAAGCTATTTGATTGCTTTGGCAATCTCTTATATTTTGTTTTCTGCAGTTATTCTGGGCTTTTTGGATCGGCTTCTTTTTTATCCCGATCATAAATACCATCAAGAAGTGGAAGAGTCATTGCAGAAAATTATCGCGCCATTTAGGACTGTTAAAAATGACGTGTTCATACCAGTGCAAAATAAAAATCGAATTCATGCATGGTATTTCAATAAACCTTCAGCAAAAGTTACGTTTTTAATCAGTCATGGAAATGCCGGCAATATTTGTTATCGATTACAACTAATAAAAACGCTTCTGCCATATGGTTCGGTCCTCGTATATGATTATGAAGGTTATGGTAAAAGTGAAGGCGAGCCTTCACGCAAAGCTATATGTGAAGATGGACTGGCTGCGTATGATTATTTGGTCAAGCAGCAGTCTGTCAAACCAGAGCAATTAATTCTTTACGGTGAGTCTTTGGGATGTGCTGTGAGCTGTGAGATTAGTAAATCTCGAAAAGTTGGCGGCATGATTTTGCAGTCTGGTTGGACATCGCTTCTTAATGCAGCTCGAGACAAATATCTTTTGTTAAAACTTTATCCTGATTGTTGTTTTGCCCCACCATATTTTAATAATATCGACGTATTAGCCAAAGCTCATCCACCTGTTCTTTTAATACACGGGCAGCAAGACAAAATATTACCCTGTCGATATTCGCAAGAACTTTTTTTAAAAGCTTGTGAACCGAAACAACTCATTCTACTTCCCCATGCCGCGCATAATGATATTGGAGTGGTTGATGGTTCTCTATATACTCAAGGCATTGGCCGTTTCTTGCGAACTTATTATCCGAATGCTTGTCTTTAAAATCTTAGGAAGCCATCTGAATATCTGCATGGATTAAACCCGCTTGTCATTCGTAAAACCAATATACCCGGATTAGACGCGAATTGTGCCTGATCAATTTAATAGTCTGTGGAAGAAGCTGATATTTTAAGGATCAATATGAACAGTTTTCATTAGTCGGTCTAGGTGCGTAATCCTTTGTCGCGCAATTACCACATAGGAGATCCATAACCACCCATTCCATAACCACTGTAAGATGAGGTGCCGGATAGTGCCTTTACGGTGACACCGCCAACAGTGCCAGCCACTTGACCGACTTTATGGAGCCAAGAATGGTGAGTTTTGCCTGGAGCATAACTATTTGTATTTTCCGATTGATCAGATTGTGCTCCAAGAGTGGAGTTATTATCCTGATCTACCATATTAGTGTCAACTGGTTGCTCTGGGAAATTCTTGCTGTGTTTGGTTTTGTGATTACTATTTTTTGTCCAGACTGTTCTGTCTGCTGAGGATTTGAGCGTAGACCATAAGCGACTAACTCTGGTTAAAATAGGTTGATTATTTTCGCCACTGTTATAATGATAAACTCTCTTTTCAAGCTTAGTAAGCCTCTTTGGCAGGCTGCGGTGAGGATGGGAGTGACCGAATACTTTGTTTTCCATAATAGATACCATGCCTTCGATGTTTTGTTGACCACCCACTGGTTGAAATGATTTTGTTTCAGTATCGGGTAGTCCTAGCCGACTCTTGTGTCCGGTAGAATTATTTGCGGGATTATATTCACCATAGATATCATGCCTTTGTGCATAGGCTTCTAAATTCTCTACTCTTTGACCGAGATCCGGATTATCGGAAGGTTTACCAAAGCATTTATCATCAAGACGGTTAAGGCGTTCAGTCAAATTTTGATCAGCATAGCTACGCCCTAATAATTGTTGTTCGAGACCAGTTACTCGAGGGTAATGCGAGTAATCAAAAGGAGCTGTAGAAGAATCCGTATCAGTTGTAGGTTTTGATGAAGGAAGGTTTGCGGGACTCGGTTTTTCTGCATTTAATGTGGTATCAGCTTTGGTTTGATTAGGGTTTTGTCCTTCATCTGATAATGGCATGACTTTAAGCAAAGAATCAAGTCTTTGCCGGACAGGATCAGAACTGGTTGTACCAAAGACGAATTTTTCAATGCGATCGAGCCGTGTTTTATCATCCTCCTTTGGATAATCATGCTCAAATAGTTTATTTTCTATGGATGATAAACTCTCGGTTGTGGATGAAAGAGCGGACATAGCTAGACATTGGGCAAAGAGAATCATTATTAAAGCAATAACAGCTATTGTTCTAAACAGTTGATTATTGGGTCGGTAAACAAAAAATATCATTATCGTATTCAGTCCAGACAAAATCATTATTGATGACGCTTAACTAATGAACTCCTAAACTAATTCTATTCATTACGGCTGGTTTCAGCAAATAGATTTTGTTTAGCGTATCTTGTTGCAACTTTTAAAGTTAGTTTGCATGGTTGGAAAACCCAAGCAAGAGAGGTAAGTAAATATTAGTAGTATTTTATCCTTGTATTAAGTAATACTTTGTTGCTGACTCAACCTGCCTCCCTGAATTCGCTACATAGACGAGCAATAAATAAAAATCAGATATGCCAGAGATTACCTTGTTATGCAGTTTATTCATTAGCAGTCACTTTTAATAATATGAAAATTGGTTATGAGAGATTTGCCTTGGACCAAATTCTATCTAAGGCATGGAAGTCAGCTAAGATAATCTGGCAGAAGTTAGTTTTAAAGGAAAGTAATTGAGCAAAATGTATAAAAGAAAAACAACTAAATTGGTTGCAATCGGGCCAGTTTTACTCTGGCTTCTTATCATTTTGCTTCTACTTACACCAGTTTATTGTGCCTTAAGTAATCCGGCCTTCGTGCAAGTATCAGATTTCGGTACAACGTTTTATATTGCTGCCCGCTTAGTTAAAGAAGGAAAAGTTTCTGATCTTTACCCGGTGTTGGACAGTTATATGCTGCATCATTCGGCATTTACCACTTATTCTCATCAGTTGCTCAGTAGTCTGCCAGCGAGCCAAATACCACTATTCCAGTATCCGCCATTGCTAGCGTATTTAATAGAACCAATCAGCTATCTATCACTACAAGACGCCTTCTTCGTTTGGCAGTTTTTTTCGGTTCTTGCTCTTTGTTTATCGATATTTCTTTTGGCATCACTTGGCAGTTTGAATTGGATAGTGTGTTTGGCAATGAGTCTTCTATATTTACCAATTTTGCATACGTTATTGACTGGTCAAATTGGAATTATCTTGATTCTGTTGCCTTTGAGTCTTGGTTATTTCTTGCTGATGCGTGGACATTCATTGGCAGCTGGCTTGGCTTGGTCTTTTTTAATACTTAAAATACAGTTTCTGCCCTTGGCATTATTGTTCGTTATAACATCGCTTTTTGCAAAAAATTGGCGTTGCGCTGCCGGCTTCGCTTTTGGTGTAATTGTTCTTATAATGTGTAACATTTTTTGCTTAGGCAAGGAGACAACGCATCAGTGGCTACAGCTCTTAGATACGAGTGAGGCTCTGGGAATTGATCCTTCTTATAGTTGCAACACGTATTTGCAAACTTCCCTGCCTAGAGCACTACTTCAACTCGTTCCGCATCTTTTGCGAACAAAATGGAGAATAGCGCTTTATTTTTTGGCGACAGGTATTGTGCTCCATGCTTTTTATACTTGTGCACAATTGGTTAAAAAAACAAAGGATTATTTATCCGTTATGCCTTATTGCTTCGTCCTAGGAATTTTTCTTATGCCTATGATTTCACCTCATTTATTCTTCTACGATCTTAGTATTCTCGTGCTGGCGGGCATAGTAATTTATGGGGAACCACGTTTTCGAGCTGATCATGATTTGATCAGAGATCTATTGATAGGATGGTTTTTTATCGATATTTATCTTGTCTTATTTGTTTTCATCAATCCGCAATTAGCACAACCAATAATACCGGTAGCAATTTTAGCTTGGCTTTATCTGCGTATTCTTAAAGCCAGGCGGACGTGGTTAATTAACAATGTTGAATGAATGGCCGTCGATAAGCGTCTGTGAGTTATGTGAAAAATTTGCTAAAGAGAGGGGCTGTGCCTCTGATTTCAGTCTGAGCTTTTTACAAAGTCGGCTGCGCAGATCATAGGCGCGAATCAGCCGTTGACCGGTCTACGAGAGGGACACTAGAAAGATCTGTGATCTCTTAAAATAAGCGGGCGACGCGGTTTAAACTGACGGACTAATACTATAAATCGATTTGAAAACCCAATTCTTGAATGGCGTCAGTCAAATTAACTCGACTGCGCTCACAATAGTTCAGAGCGATTATACTTTCTTCTAACTTAATTTTGTTCTGACAAATAAGTCGTTCGCATTCGAAAGCAGCCTCGTAAGCTATTTTACTCAACTTATGTGCTGAGACCAATATCTCTCCTATTTTGCCACCAAAATTTTTCTGGACACCTTGTGCTGTTTTTTTATCTTCTTTGTTAATGAGACCAGCGTCTATAAGAAGATCTACTACTTTTTGTTCTCGCATCTGTTCAGTTTTGTCAATATTGCTCTTAGTTCGTCCTGATGCTGCAAATTCTTTTTTTAGAATTTCGCAGGCTTTGTCTTTGCTCATTGCGCCGCCACGGACGACTTCTTGCATTTTCAATGAAGCATGTAAAGTCGAACCATCTATTACGGCAGCTCTAATTAAAAGATCACCTATTAAAGGAAAGTCAGGGTTGTTTACCTTATTGGCACTTGTCGTGGAATTTCGCATCAGCAGCACCATGTCGAAATTTCCATTTCTAAAATGAACGCGGCTGATTGTATCGACTGCTTGTTCTATACTAATTAGATTTCCACCAATCATTTTTTGCAGTTTTAATGCCACGTCTAGGGTTTTTGCTGGCACTATTCCTGAATCAACCAGAAATTGCCCTATGAGAAATTTAGTTTGTTTGTCCAGAAGGCGATCATCAGTTGGTGCTAGACGCATTGACGAAGCTCTCGGGTTGACCGCTGAATTCAAAGACTGGCTAGGAATAGCAAATGCCACTTGAGGAGGTCCTGTAACAGGAAGCGATCCGGCAATGGGAAATGGTATTCCTGCGTTTGAAGCTGGTTGTCCTGTCATAGGAAGTGCTGTGGCTGCGACTAAAGCTACAGATCCTGTGTTAACAGGTGGTGCTCCGGAAAGAGCAGAAGCAGTACCCGGATAAACATATGCATAAGGCGATGACGCAGGCTGAGCTATGCTTTTATCTTTATCTTTATCTTTATCTTGTGAAGGAGTTTCAACCATTTCACTTACAGTCTTTTTCGCCACGCTTTGTAAAATGGTTGAAGCTAGAGCACTAGTTTCGCTCATATTCTCGATGATATGTTCGGCCCTGTTAATCGATTTCTCAGCCTGATTAATTGATTTCTCGGCCTGATTGATTGATTTTTCAGCCTTATTGATTGATTTTTCGGCTTTATTAATCGATTCGCCAGCTTTATTAATTGTTTCCTCGGCCATATTTAGTAATTGTTCGGGCTGTTTTACTGCTTTGTCAGTTTTATTGGTTTTTTGTTCCGCCCTGACTACTCGTTCATTGACCATATCAGCAACAGAAGCTAAAGAATTTTCTACAGTTCTGTAAGAATGCTCACCCAAGCCATTTTGTTGTGGATCTTCCGGCTTGTTTAGACTTGCCTGGGCTTGCTTGTGTTCTAAGACAATTTCTGCGATTGAAATGGCTAAAACTTCCCGCAGCAGATAAATATCGGTAAATGGTGCGTCCCAAACAACATGTGACTGCACGCCGTCGCCTTGATATAAAGACCAAATCGGTTCCCGAGTGCCTAAGTTAATGCGCACGTCCAAGGTAAATCTAACCATATCGACTACCCACGGTAGTTCAATAGAGCGATTGCGGGTTTTTTGCACTTCTGTAAATAGTTGTTTGAGGTCGTCTACATTAGGCGTTGAGGCCAAAGGACTCAACTTTATGTGGTTTTTGGGACGAAGCAGACAATCTGTTTTCATAAGAACCCCTAAATTTGCTGTCTACTACTACATTAGCCCGAATATTAACTGGTGTGTCTATCCTAAAACCATACATTAATACTGGAAAAGCAATACTCAGAATTTATTTTGCTCGGCAAAAGCCATTTTTTCATTCTAGCCAGTTCTTCTCCTTCACCTTTATTTATTTCAATGAAGCGATGTCAATCACGAAGCGATAGCGAACGTCACCTTTTAACAGACGCTTGTATGCCTCATTGATTTTGTCTATCGGTATCAGTTCAATGTCTGCTGCTATTAGGTGCTTACCGCAAAAGTCAAGCATTTCTTGAGTCTCGCGCATACCACCGATTGTTGAGCCTGCTAAAGATCGGCGCTTTGGGATCAAGCTGAAAGGGTGAACGGGCAAGGCTTCGCTGGGCGCGCCTACAAGCACCATAACACCATCACGCTTCAACATGCCCAGATATGTATTCATATCCGCGGCTGACGATACTGTATTGATTATCAAATCAAAGCGCTCCTGTGCTTTTTCAATAGCTGAGGAGTCTGAGGTTGCTAGATACTCTTTAGCTCCCATTGCTATAGCATCAGTTTTCTTGTTAGCACTTCTGCTTATTGCTGTGACACTAGCACCCATAGCGTTAGCAAGTTTGACAGCCATGTGTCCAAGTCCGCCCAGACCAACAACTGCAACGGCCTTGCCCGGACCGGCTTTCCAGTGCATTAAAGGCGAGTATGTGGTTATGCCGGCACACAGCAAGGGTGCGGCTTTGTCTAGCGGCATGTCATCTGGAATGCGCACGACAAAACGCTCATGAACCGTGATGCGTTCTGAGTATCCGCCATAAGTTGGTGTCTTGCCATCTAATTCGATATCATTATAGGTAAGCACCATGCGTTTTTCGCAGTATTGTTCCAAACCATCCTTGCAGGATTTGCACTCCTTACATGAGTCAACCATGCAGCCAACGCCCACTCGGTCTCCTGGTTTAAAGCGTGTTACCCGCTCGCCGATTTTAGTAATAATGCCGGTTATTTCATGACCAGGAACCATCGGAAAGTTTGAAATTCCCCATTCGTTATGCACTTGGTGCAGGTCTGAATGACAGACACCGCAAAACTTGATATCAATAAGAATATCGCTTGGACCAGGTTCTCGGCGTTGGACCTCGAAAGACTTCAGCTCTTGACCAGAACCATTAGCTGCGTATGCTTTTGTTTTGATGGCTGTTTTGATCATTTTTATTTCTCCTAATTTAGCAATCCCAGGTCAATAATTGTTCAACGATTGGTAATCACGCGAAACGGTGATATGCAGGTCATCCATAGACCTTGGCAGATACTTCAAGATTATTTCCAAGTTTTCGTTTCTGCATTTTTGTTTCTCCATTAATTTGTAATATTCTAGGATATTTGTTGAACAAAATTCCAAGCAATGACACCCATTATTAGCGAGATCAATTTAAGCTGGATGGACTTGACGTCTACAGAGTTTGAGAGTCTCGTTAGCAACCTGTTTCAGAAGTTTGGATTAGAAACTAAGCTCACTCGCTCCACAGCAATAATCATCGGTTGTTCATTGGTTGGTGCCAAAGCTGCGAATAGCCAGATCAAGAGATTGTTTAGAGGAAATTCTTTGCATTTGGGGCATCAAGTATAATCTATAGTTTATAAAAAATTCAAAAATCTATAGACTATAACTTATAAATATGATATAATTTAATAAGTTATAGGTTATGAATGATGCCAAAAATCACTACAGCATTGAGGCGCCGACAGCTCGACAAGCAGTTGAGTAATTATAGAGCTTTGCCTCGGTTTAAAGCGGGCTACATACGCGAGATTCGGGATGCCTTGGGAATGACGGGCGCACAATTGGCAAAGCGCTTAGGAGTAAGTCAGGCAGCTACAGCTTCTATGGAGCGTAGCGAAGTGGAGGAAACCATTTCGCTCAATACACTTCAGCGTGCTGCGGAAGCTTTAGATTGTCGCTTGGTATATGCATTTGTTCCAAAGGATTCGCTAGAGGAAACCGTTCATAGGCAAGCTCATCAGAAAACTGCTACTCAAGCTGAGAACATTTTTCGTAGCATGGGATTAGAACTGCAATCAACAGATAGAGAGGAACGAGATCTACTGCGTAAAGAGCTGGTTGATGAGTTAATCAAACAAGGTGGCCATGAATTATGGAAATAGTATCGTCATCCGGAGCGACACCGCTCGAACCTGATGATCTAAAAGGGCTCATCCCACGTCTAACGACAAGAGAGGAGCTGAACCAATTTGAGCAGCGCAACATACTTCAAGCGGTTAGATTAGCGCAACGAAGTACAAAACTAAAACGTGATCTGTTGAGTAGTGATTCTTTAACTTGGCTACACCGTTTGATGTTCAATGAAACCTGGAGATGGTCCGGACAGTTTAGAACAAATCAAACGAATATTGGTATTGAACCGCATCAGATTCGTGAGCAACTTGGGAGTCTGTACGATGATGCGAAATATTGGGCAGAAAATTCAGTTTGTAAATTACCGGAATATGCAATTCGGATACATCATCGATTAGTGAAGATACATCCATTCGTAAATGGCAATGGTCGTCATGGCCGGTTAGTAGCTGATTTGATAATGTTTTACGGCGGACAAGATCTGCTCACTTGGGGAGGGCATAAATCAATTGATTTAGAAGGAAAAGTCAGAAATAAATATCTGGATGCGTTAAGAAAGGCCGATGCTGGAAACTATAATGAATTGATTCGGTTTGCATTAGCCGATTGAATGAAATAATTGTGACTTCCACTGATAAGAGTGGCGTTTGCATTTCATTGCATCAGCTCGACCCATTGAGCGCGCGAAGGACCCGGATCGAACTGATCGGCAAAGTATTGGGTTTCGCGAACTACTTTCCCCTCTTTGAACTCCATGATGCTTATCGTGTGAGACGGTTGCCCATCGTAAGTAATGACTAATTCAGTGATCCAGAGCTCGGCAGCGCCGAGGATGCGCCGCACTTTGAAGCGCTTCTTACTAGGCTGTGCTGAGCGAGAAGACTGAATATTGCGCCGCCCGCGGATGCGCTCGCCTGACTGCGGATATTCAAGCACAGCATCTTCTTGATAGATTTGATGTTCCAACTCGAAGTCATTTGCGTCGGACGCAGCCCAGTGGACATCCAATGCTGCTCGAATTTCCCAGTCTTCCATTCTTGTTTTCTCCAACTTCACCGGGTTTCCATTGAGTCTGTATGTTATCAATGGCACTTGTGAAATTCATAAATTCTCCTGTAGGGGTCTGCGCACGGGCCAGTTCCACTGATTTATAAGTGTACGCGAAAGTCGGGGACTGTTGGTTGGTGTTTGGTAGAATTTAACTGACTTTGCCCCAAATTCTAATCGGAGGTATCCACTAAATGGAAAAACTGAGAATTCCAATTCTTCTTGGAACTAATCGCAAAGGGTGTCAAAGCCAACACGTTGCAAAATGGATGTTGCAGACGATGCAAAAGCGAGATGATCTGGAGACGGTTTTGTTTGATGCCCATGACTTTCATTTTCCGAGCGATGATTATGGGTCAGAGATAAAACATTTATTTCCAAGTTGGGTTGATGCCGTAAAAAATGCCGATGGGCTCGTCATTATCGCACCCGAATACAACCATGGATATCCTGGAATTCTCAAAAGCATTCTAGATGTCTTGTTGAAAGAGTATATTCATAAAGCGGTAGGACTTGTCGGCGTTTCAGCCGGTCCGTGGGGCGGTACCCGAGTTATTGAAGCAATGGTGCCGATGGTTCGCGAACTTGGTCTCGCCGTGACATTTTCTGACGTGAACTTTGCAAGTGTTCAAAATCAGTTTGACGAACAAGGATTCATTAAAGACGCGATCGGATATGCAAAAAGAGCTAAGCTTTTTATTGATGAACTAGTTTGGATGAGTGCGGCACTTCGCTGGGGGCGCACCAATCTAAAAGCTCTTTCCTGAAAGCCTTCGGTAAGATCATTGCCTCCTATGCTTCTTCCCAATCTAATTAACAGGAAGGTCCACACCTGCATATTCTATATGGAGCACGCGCCGATGATCTGGCTTTTTAGAGATTGATGAGCTATGCAATATGAACTTCCATTCATTTGATTTGCGGTTTTATGTTTTAGTTGTGTTGCGGTAAATCATTAATTTGTTATGGTTGAAATTCTGAAATCATGCTATCTACCACTTCTACCTTGAAACCAAAGTGATTGCGGTAAACTTGAGAAACGACTAAACGTAAATTCTTAGTTGTTATTGGACCGTTAAGTTCAAACCATAGTAATTCCATTATATGTAGAGGTTTATTAGCTTCTATACAATTAGGCGTGTAAGCGCAATTTGTTTAAATCTAAATCGTCATGAAATACTCGCCCGCTAATAATTGTCCTAAGTTTTTGCTCTGGAAATGTTAACCAGTCAGTAGCTTTAATAGGCTGGTCAATATCGAAACCTAAATATTGAAGAATATATGGTCTTATTGCAAGCAGCTCAACTCGATGATTAACAGGGCCGTCGCAGTCATAATCCAAGAGTTGAATATTCTTATTGGCACTGTCTGGTGTTAACCAACTTGTTGGGTATCCATGAAATGTTCTAGGTAATTTATCCCGCAAAGTATTTTTTATTGCATCTGCATTTTCAGCAATATCATTTTCGCTAAGGAAAATCATAAGTCTTGGGCCCCAATGATGATCTGAGGACATTTTGTTATCAAAGCCTAAAACTTCAGAGCCGCTGCCAATTAATGCTGCGCTGTATTTCAAATGAGGGAATCGTTCATCCAAAATTGGCTTGACCGCCTCCAAGTAGAAATGTCCAGCAAGATCAAGCCCTGGAATAAACTGTCTATTCTGTGACTGTGCCATATTTGACAGAGACCTTTATCTTTGTATAAGCCGACCTAATAGATTCTGAGATTGCTAATTTATTTCTTATGTTTTCTCGAAATTTCTGTTTGGGGTGGCACCAAAGTGGCACCGGGAAGATAGTAGATCCTTGAAAGATAGCGGGCGACGAGGTTCGAACTCGCGACCTATAGCTTGGGAAGCTATCGCTCTACCAACTGAGCTACGCCCGCATCTACAATCAATTCTTCTCCTATTAATTTAATCATTTTAGCAATTTATTTGAATGGACAGGGACTCTTTAATTAAAACCAACTCCGGTTATCATAAATTCTGTTGCTTTTTTCTTCCAAGTTTCAACATTGTCAAAGTTTTTGCCATAGTCAAAGACTACATTTCGCATGGACGGTTCGCTGAGGCAGCGTAAGACAAATTGTCCAGCATCTTTTCTTATCACTTGAACTTCTAGCCTTTCACCAGCTGATCGCCAACTAGCGCTTGTTGATCCTGACATTTTTCCATTAGCCATATCGTCGTGAACATCTTTAATGCCAGGAATGGCTAGTAAAGCCTGTCGACCAATAAAGTGTACATGCTTGCTTGTGCCTTTTAAAGTTAGCTCCCGTACTTGTTCGTTGTCCAAGAATCCAGCGTTTTCGGGGCTTTTACTACTTCTGGCAACAAAGAACCGTGACAGTAAATCGAGCGGCATCATGACACAAAAGAATAGAGTAGTAAAAATAAGTCCAAAAAGGATGCCGGCTGTTAGTCCATATCCTGCAGCATGTTCGTTGCCTTTAGAAGTCATCACAATAATGAATACAAGTAAGCCTATGCCGCCTCCAAAGCCTAAGGTACTGACAAGAGCAATTCTGAATAAGCGCAATATATATTTAGTCATGAATTATTTTTGTGAATCGTCACTCAATTCTTTTTCTAAAGATCGCCACGACCACTTTAAAAACCTCATAGCAATATACAAAGGAGGAAAAAGCATCATTCCAAAGATCAAGCTTCCTATTAATTTACCCATTTTATTCTTCTCCATCTTCTTGTGCATTGTTGTTTTGTTGATTGACTGCTATTTCTTTGTCTACGATATCACTAACATCTGTCGGTTCTATTTGTAATTCTTCTACTGCTATTTCTTGAGCTATAGCGGGATTTATCTCCACAACTTCTTCAGTTTCAGTCCAAATATTATCTACTGGTTCGTTAATTTGAGTATCCGCTGTTTGGCTAGGCAAAATTGTGTTTTGTAATTTAGTCGCTTCGTGGCGAACAGGAAATAGGCGTTTACGACATTTGGTACAAAAACAATAAGCTCCGCCAGTTAAGAAAGAAAAATCTTTATTGGAAAAGCCGGTGGGCAAATAACCTCTTGTAGAAACAAGACGGCGCCCGAAGTCTTTATACTTGCGCTGGAACATTTTTACATATTCATGTCGGCAGGGCTTTTCACTATTTTCTACATTCAAAATTTGTTCAACCCTATTTTTGTATTACTTGGCAACAGGAAATTCTTTAAGAAAATATCCGTTCCAAAAGAGTTTTACTGCAAGGCGGTGCTCTGATCTTACCGTGTTGGGGCATGAAAAGTATAAAGTGCGAGAGCTACCGGCAGAAAATGGAACTGAGGTGGGTGTGACAACAGGTAATATTACAGTGCCATTATTGTGTCCTAAATTATGATCGTAAAATACTGCTGTTAAAGTCAAGTCGTGCACTGGCTTACCGGTAATGTTTTTTATTTTGATTTCACCCTCAGGCGTAAGGCTCCCGGCAGAAAGCCAAATGTGTGATGATATAAGGGCTACAGGGAGATCCTTTGCTGAGGCAAATTTGTCATTTTTATCTGCTAGTTTGTCTTCATTCTTAGCTTCTTCGAGTAGGACCTCATTTAGCTGCTCAGCAACACGTTCAGCATGTCCCTTAACTGAGGCTGCTTCTTCAGATTTTTGGTCTCGAGTCAGCGCGGCTGCCCAGTCATTAAGAACTGTTAGCAATTGCTTAAGCAAATCTGCTTTTACACCAAGCTCACAAGCATCTTCTAGAGTGTGTACTGCGCGAGCATAATTCTTAAGCTGTAGAGATACTTCGACTAATTGCTCATAGTTCTCTACGCTCTTTTCTTTGTCTATTAGGTCGCCTAGAGCTTCTTGGGCTTGCGAATAATTGCCGGACTGGATAAGAAGGTCTATGAGGCGGTGTCTGGCTTCCAAGTTGTTTATATCGGCATCAGCCACAATTTGATAATTTTCAATTGCTTTCTGAGTTTGATTTACTTGAGCGTATATCTGAGCCAGATACATTCTATTGGAGGAATCGTCAAGGACTTTGAGACTCTTCTCTAGACATAGAATTGCTTTGCTATCGTCCTTATCCGCTTCACTAAGGGCCGCAAGCTGTTTGTAGGTTTCGGCTAAGCGACGTGGGATAACTGAGCTCAATGGCTCTTGAACAAAATTATTGAGACTATTAGCTTTTTCTAAATGAGTCACTGCTTCTTCAATATTGTTATTTTCTAGTTCGGATTCTCCCCACTTAAGATAAAGTCTTGCTCTGCTTTCGTTTAATTGAAGTGTTGGACAATTAGAATTAGCAGAAGTTAGCAGCTTTTCTGCTTCTTCAAAGTCTTCTCGATGTTCGTAAAAGTCAGCATAAGCATTCACCGCATCGGTTACTTCAGACGGGGGTAAACCCATTCTTAATGCCGTATCTAGAGCAATTCTGCCTTCAGCTATTCTTTCACAATTTAAATATCCTACTGCTAACCAGGGAAATATATTGGCGTTTTCAGGGTGATGTATAGACAGGTCTTCTAGTATAGGCAGAGCTGACGCAGATTTGCCCGATTTGATTAAAGAAACAGCTATAGTAAATGGGGTCTTGCTAAATATGAAATGTCTAGTAGAGGCAACTATCAAGGCGATAAGGGCGATGCCTATCAAAACAAATGAAATGAGCTTGTAACCACTGGTAGTGGCTTTCTGGTTTTTTATTTTTTCGGGCGCCATTCTCTACCTTCAAGTAGTAACAAATGAGTTAATCTAATAGCTATAATAACTTGTATGGCTAATATAGAAATCAATTTAACACCTACAGCCACACTCTTGGAAATTGGTAATAAAATTTCCTGTCGTAGCTGGGGTATTGCCTCTGAGAGCAGTGCTGCTTTCCTTTTAGTGCACGGATTAGGTGGGCATAGCGGCTGGTTCGAGGCTTTTGCTAGACGCTTAAAGATAAAGCATATTTTCGGTCTGGCTTTGGATCTAAGAGGATTTGGCAAACGCAAAAATGAAATTGGTGTAAGTGTGAATAATTGGATAGAAGATTTAGAAATAGCGGCCAAATATTTACATTCGCTTATGGGCAATAAACCTGTTTTTCTATTAGGCAATAGTATGGGTGCACTAATAGCTCTAAAAGCCTGCCAGCGTGTCAAGCCAAGCGGACTGGCTTTGCTTTCGCCAGCTTTTGCAGGACATCCTAAAATTTTTCCGTTGTCTTATCAAATAAACGAACTGGTCAAAGCCGTAATTAAGCCAAGTAGTCAGGTAATTTTGCCCTATGGTACAGAATTAATTACAAAGGAAGAGCAGTTAAAAATTTGGTTAGATAATGATGAGGATCGTAGGCGTGCTGTGCCGAGTAAAGTGTTGTTAGATTTATTTTTCCTAACCCAATCTTTGCGCCTGAAAAAAATTAATTTGGACTGTCCGCTTTTCTTGATAACAGCAGGTATGGATGGAATTGTAGACAACAAAGCTAGCGAAGTAGTGTTTAGACAAATTAATTCACCACATAAGAAAAAGACCAATTTGCCGAATGCTATGCATGACTTAACTCTTGACTTAGCGGTTGAGCAGGTTGCAAATTTGCTTATAGATTGGAGTAATTCGATTATACAAACACAGGACAAAGAAAAGGAAAACCTCGTTACTAAGCAAAGGGCTAGGTAAATATAACCTTTTAATTTTGGCTTGTCTCGCTATAATTAGCGTCGTTAGTGTTGACATCCGCATTATTAATTAATGCAACTGGTTCAGAGCAAGTGGGAATTATGACGTTACCAGACACTATTGGACAGCTATTTTTTAATCAGGCGCAGAAACTGGGCCAGAAAACCGCTTTACGCTATAAACAATTAAATCCCCTATATCAATCCATGTCGTGGAAAGATTTCTCTTTGTTCGTAGAAGAAATTACTTTTGGCTTGGCTACTATTTCAATCAATGCCGCAGATACTGTGGCAATTTTTTCACAAACATCGTATTTATGGGTGGCGGCTGACTTGGCTACAATAAGCTTAAGGGCGGTATCTGTTCCAATTTATCCAAACAGCTCAAGTACTGATCTTGAATATATATTGAACAATTCTGAAGCAAAAGCTATTTTTGTTGCTGGCGAGAAGCAATTAGCGAGAATAGCCAACATTAGTGAAAAAATTGCTCGTGTTCAGAAGATTATTTATTTGCCTTCTTTAACAAAGAGAGAGCCGGAATGGGACTTACTAAAGGCTAAGTACAATATGCTCGAAGGCAAGTTGATTCATTTAAATGAATTGTGCTTATTGGGTGATGAGTTAACAAAGAGTGATCCTGAGCTTATTGAGAAGCGGCTGAAAGAAAGTAATACTGATGAGACTGCTACTTTAATCTATACCTCGGGTACAACCGGTAGCCCTAAAGGCGTGCCTTTAACACATGCAAATATTCTGGCCGTATTGGCTGATTTACCTGGTGTAATTCCAATTACTGAAGATGATATCTACTTTTCCTATTTGCCAATTTCACATGTTTTTGAGAGAGTATGTGGTGAGTTTTATTGGTTATATAGTGGCTGTACTTGTGCTTTTGCGGAATCTATTGAGACTATGGCCAAAAATCTTGGCGAAATAGAACCTACAGTTATGGTAATGGTTCCTAGAGTATTAGAAAGTACTTATACTAAAGTTAGAAATGGTATTTCTGGATCATCCAGTCGAGCCAAGAAATTAATTGAGTGGTCAATTGCAATTGGTGAAGAAGTAGTAAAACATCGAGCAAAAAAACAAGCTATTTCGCAAGTATTGAAATTTAAACACTGGTTAGCGGATAGGCTTGTATTGAGCAAATTACGCGCGCGAATAGGTGGGCGTTTGCGCTTTATAGTTTGTGGTGGTGCGCCAGCTCCAGTAGCTGTTCTAACTTTTTTAAATGCTATTGGCATTCCTATTTTAGAAGGTTATGGACTAACTGAAACAAGTGCTCCAACCAATGTAAATCGACTTGGGCACGTCAAGCCTGGAACGGTAGGAGCAAGCTTATCTTCTGTAGAAGTTAAAATTGGTGATGACGGTGAAATACTTGTCAGAGGCGCGAGTATTTTTAAAGGGTATTTCAAAGATCCTCAAGCTACCAACGAATCGTTTACAGATGGCTGGTTTGCCACGGGAGACATAGGTTTAATAGATGATCATGGCTATTTAAAAATTACAGATCGCAAAAAAGATCTAATTGTTGATGCTGCTGGTAAGAATATAGCGCCTCAGCGTATTGAATGCATTTTAAAAACGATTTCTCCAATTAGCCAGGCCATTGTTTTTGGTGATAGAACCAAACATTTAGTGGCATTGCTAACATTGGATGAGCAGAGAGCAATGGAAATAGCGGGCGAACAAGGCTGGCAATACGAAAAGTATGCTGACCTAGTCACTTCTAAAGAAATGCATCAGTACTTAAAGAAAGAAATTAATGCCAAACGCGGTGAATTAGCTGAATACGAATGTATTAAGCATTTCTCTGTTTTAGACAAAGACTTGTCAGTCGATGACGGCGAGTTAACCGCCACACTGAAAATAAAGCGCAGTGTGTTAAAACAAAAGCATGCCGACAAAATTGAAAGCTTGTACGCCAGTAGTTTGAACTGAACGAGCACTGATACGTTTGAGTTGTTGTTGGAGAAGTAAAAAATTCTTTTCGTATTAATGCGGTTTTATAGCCATTAATTTGCGCATACGGCTAATACTTTAGCCTGAGCGCAAATTTCATTATCGGATGTGACCAAACATTCGACCCAAGTTTTTTTGCCTTCGACACTAATTATTTTGGCTTTTAGTCTAATGGGTTTATCTAAAGGTGTTGGCTTGATATAAGTAACATTGAGTTGAGCGGTTAAATACACTAATACAGGGTCGGTGCCGGGTTCACGATTTTGCTCTTTGTAAGCGTTTGAAATGGCAGTATTAACAGAGTGGCAATCGATCAAAGAAGCAATCAATCCGCCATAAACTATGTTTGGTTTGCCGCCGTGATAATGTGACTGAGCCTGAAAAGTACAAATTGATTCGTCGCCTTGCCAATAGCTTTGTATATGCAGTCCTTTTGCATTATTTGTTCCGCAACCAAAACATTGTTCAAGGCGATTTTGTTTCTGAAGAGAAAGTGCTTTATTTTCTATCATTGTGCCGGTCGGTAAATTGATCTTTGTTGGTATGGAATAAGTCTGTGAACAATAGGATCTGTTGTATTCGTTGGTGTTGCTAACATGCCTTGACTAGGACTCTGTAATGGCGTAATTGATGGTAGGGGTGGTGACGCCAAAGTGGGACTTTGAGCAGATAAAGTTGATTGCGACGAATGCACTATCTGTGGTGCTAATGGTGGCGTTAATATTTTGCTTTTTGTGTGTACTTCTGCGGGAGCGGGCAACGGCATAACCGGTTCTACAGCAGGCTCAATAACTGGCTTATTTATTTGTGCAGACGACTGCTCAGGTACTAATCGTGTGCCTGGTAATCGTTCGATGGGCTTAGTTTCATTTGCTGGAATAGTTTCTACTACCGGTACTTCTTTGGGCTCATCTATTTTTTCTACCTTGGGTTGTAGAAAATCAGCATTACCTTCCTTTATCTGATTGGGTTGACTTAATATATTTTCTTTCTCTTGGTTTTGAGAGACGCTGTTATATTTTTGTTGTGCAAGTTTTTTATCATAAGTTGTAAAAGAGCCTGGCGGAGTGTGAAAGGCTTGGTAATAAGCTTTATTGTATGCTTGCCAAATTTTTGCCATTACTACTCCACCTGTCACATTGTGTCCAGGGATCGGCAAATTGTCGTCATTACCTCCCCAAACTGCTGTGACTAAATCAGGTGTGAATCCTATAAACCATATATCCTTTCCTTCATCAGCTGTTCCTGTTTTACCGGCCACGGGGCGATCAGCTAATTTAGCTTGGGTACCAGTGCCGTATCTAACTACGTCTTGTAAAACATCGATAAGTTCAGCTACAGGCTCCGGAGGAAATACTCTAGTTTTTGGTTCATTGAAAATTTCGAGAACCGATCCTTTATTGTTTTCAATACGGCGCAAAACAGAAGGTTTTATGACTATACCATCACGAGCAAAAGTGGAATATGCTCCGGCCATATCTAAAGGTGAAATAGCAGAACTGCCCAATGCTAATGAAAGATTAGGATCTAATTTTGCCCGAATGCCTGCTAATCTAGCGGTTTCAATTACATTATTAATTCCTACCTTTTGGGCCATTCTTAAAGCTGGAATATTTCGTGATAAGCAAAGTGCTTTGCGTACGGTAATATGGCCATAAAATTTATGATCGAAATTTTTTGGGATGTAATCCGGCATACCCCAACCCTGATGAACTACTAAGGGAGCGTCATCAATTCCAGTATCAGGTGTGGCAAGCCCTTCTAAAAATGCAGTTAAATAAACAAATGGTTTGAAAGATGACCCCACTGTATGAGGGTTAGTGGCTCGGTTAAATTGATTTTTCCAAAAATTTCCCACTCCACCTACTAATGCGAGTACGGCTCCATCCGCTACTGATATTGATACTAGCGCGGCTTGACTAACGCCTGGAGGGGCATGTTTGATAGATTCATTGAGTGTAGCTTCAGCAATTTCTTCTACCTTTGGATCAAGATTGGTATAAACTTTTAATCCTTCTTTGCGCATGTCGTTTTCGCTGTATTTTTCATGCAAGCATTGCAGAACATAACTTATATAGTATGGATAATGTGAAAATGGATTAGCACCATTACGGAAAACAAGTTTTGTTTTCATAGCTGCTGCTTTTTGACTTGGTGTAACGTAGCCATATTCAACCATTTTGTCTAAAATTTCTTGCTGTCTAACTATAGCTTGGGACCGGTTATGGGGATTGCCTAATTCAGAAGGCGCTTTAACCAGGCCAGCTAAAAATGCTGATTCGGCCAAATTTAGTTTCATCGCTGTTTTATTAAAATAACGGGCAGCTGCTCGTTCTATACCGTAGGCATTGCTACCAAAATAGATTTGATTGAGATAAAGTTCTAAGATTTTTTCTTTGCTATAGTGCTGTTCTATCTGGAAAGCCAAAAGAGTTTCTTTTAATTTGCGGTCATATGTACGACCTGCTTCATTGAAAAAAAGGTTTTTTACTAGTTGTTGTGTAATAGTAGATCCACCTTCTACTACATGCCCGGCTTGCATATTGGCCATTAGCGCGCGGAACATACTGCTTACATTAATACCGTGGTGCTCAAAGAAGTGATGGTCTTCAGCGGCTAACATTGCTCGTTGCATAACAATAGCAATTTCACCAAGGGGAACCACTTGTCTATTCTCATCTCCTTCGACCAAGCAAACGAGGTGATCATTGCGGTCAAAAATTTGTATTGCTTCAATTGGTTCATAACGTTCAAGTGTGGCTATATCTGGTAAGTCTCTACCTTGAAAATATATAGAAGCGCCGAAATAGCCAAGGAGACCAGCAATGGCAAGAAGAATTAAGGGCATGAATTTTTTGGTTAAGCCAGAAAAAAAATCAGCTAATTTATAGGCAAAGCCTTGCTTTGCATAATTAGGTCGATTAGTTGGACGCCTTTGTCTGGACAAGCACACCTCTGTTTAGCTAGATTATTATCTATAGAATATAGCAGTATATGTGCCAAATATGCACGAATGAGCTTCGCAAAGGCGTACGTTAGCGGAGCGGTGATAGGTACGCGCGGAGGAGCCGAAGTATGAAGCGAGCGGAGCGCCGGGATGTAATAATTGAGCGAAGCCAGTGCGCCGGTGCAATAGTGCAGAAGCATATAAGTTATGCTGGCGCACTATTGTAGCCTAGCGGAGCGGTGATAGGTACGCGCGGAGGAGCCGAAGTATGAGGCGAGCGGAGCGCTTATAATTAAGCCCTAGGATGGCTTGCCAGGTAAACTTTGCGTAAACGTTCAACACTTACATGCGTATAGATCTGGGTGGTGCTTATTGTAGTGTGTCCTAATAAGTCCTGCACGGCACGCAAATCGGCGCCGCCTTCAAGCATGTGAGTGGCAAAAGTGTGGCGTAAAGTATGCGGAGTAATGGATTTATCTATTTTGGCTAGGCGAGCATATTTCAGTACGATACGGTGAACCGATCTGCTGGAGAGCCTGCTTGCTTGACGGCTTATAAATAGTGGACTTTCTGGCTGAGCGTTTTCATTATCACTGAAATGTTGCCAGTATTCATCTAAGTAGCGATTTAGCCATTGCTGAGCGCTTTCGTTCAGCAATACAACTCTTTCTTTAGCACCTTTACCGAAAACGCGTATTTCGATAAGAGTGCGGTCATAGTCTTGCACAGATAGTCGGCATAGCTCTCCAACCCGCATACCGGTGGCATAAAGCACTTCTAACACTGTTCTATCTCGAACACCGAGCGGACTGTCGTCACAAACTAACATAAGTTTTCTTATCTCTTCCTTTTCAAGACAAGAAGGTAAGCGTCTGGCTAATTTAGGACCTTTGACTAAACGAGACGGATCGTCGTCTATCAATTGTTCCCGGCGTAAATAGCGATAAAAGCTTCGTATGGCAGATATTTTTCTAGCTACTGTCGGGCGGGCGTAGTGGTCTTGGATACGGCGAATATAATCTTTTAGATTTTCAGCTTCCATAAGACCTATGTCTTGGGGAGCATTTAATTCACTTGTCGAAACCCTTGGCAACCCTTCGCTGGATTGTTCTACAGCGATGTTTGAGCTGTCGATATCATGATTAGTCGGTAAGTCTTCAGCTGAGCGGACTGGAGAGGCATCGAATTGTTCGTTATCAGAAATTAATTGTCTGAGATCATTTAAGTAGGCACGAATAGTATTTGAGGAATAATTGCGCTCTAACTGCAAATAACCAGCAAATTGATCAAGGAAAACTAATGCTTGCCTTGGTAAATTCAAATCGCACCCTACTTTCTAGTTTTAGTAACCAACGTTTAGTAATAATTGTCAAATCTTACATTATTATCAGCAATTTAATAACTTTGTAAAGGAGAAATTTAAATGCGACAAAAAATTTAGTTTTTGGCTGTCTTGTTTTACATGTACTAACAGATTAGAAAGTTATGTTTTGTAATGGATTTGGGCAAAGTAAACGGTTGTACAGCCAATAAATTAATTTTTATGGTATAAAAAGCACAACTGCGTCTAAATTTTGGCAAGATTGTACTAAATTTAGCTGCTATTTCTGTGTTTTACTTTGTCTCAACAAGTCTTAGTCAATAATTGACAATACAAGTAGATAATAAGTATATTTTTCTCTTCAAGCTACATACGCGCCAGTCGCGTCTTATTGTGCTTGCAAGATAGAGAAAGCTAGCTGGATAATTTGCCCTTTCTTGCTGACAGGTGTTTCATGCTTCAAAAATTTTAGGTCATCTGAATTCAAAGCTCCAGAATCTCAGTCTTTGAATTTATGGCTTATTTTGTGTCCCCAATCTCTGTAATTGATTTAGTGATTAAGAACGATAGTAATAGGAAAATAAATAGAGGTAACCGATGGCTGTAGAGTTATCTGAGCGCATTCGTACGTTTGATATTGAGGGTTCTCGTGTTTCGAATTTGCCAGATTTGGCGGAAATACAGAAGGCTTCTTTTCGATGGTTCATAGAAGAAGGATTAGCTGAAGAATTAAAGGCCTTCAGTCCTATTCGTGATTATACTGGCAGGCTTGAATTGCATTTCTTGCCCAATTATAGCTGTGAAGATCACACAGAGCCAAATAAGCCAAAAACTCCAGAAGAAGCCCGAGCAATGGACGCTAGCTATACTAAAAAGTTACGTATCCAAATGCGTCTAGTAAATAGAGAAATCGGCGAAATTAAAGAACAAGAAATTTATGTCGGTGACATTCCAATGATGACCGACCGCGGTACTTTTATTATTAATGGAGCTGAGCGGGTTATCGTCAGCCAAATTGTGCGCAGCCCCGGCATCTATTTCAAAAGAGAAGTAGATACTAATGGTAAGCGTACCTTTTCAGCTACTCTCATTCCCAATAGAGGTGCCTGGCTCAAATTTGAAAGCGATGTCAATGATGTTATCTATGTAAAGATAGACAAAAATCGTAAATTGCCAGTTACAACCTTACTTAGAGCATTGAATTATTCAGATGCAGAAATGGAAGGTCTTTTCCGTCACCGTGACTTTCTCAAAAAGACTCTTGATAAGGACAGTACAAAATCGCGCGAAGATAGCTTAATTGAAGTTTATCGTAAATTAAGACCAGGTGATCCGCCGTCTGTTGCTGGTGGTCAAAGCATAATTGACAGTCGCTTCTTTGATGATAAGCGCTATGACTTAGGACGCGTCGGTCGTTATAAGCTGAACAAAAAGCTTGGCCTTTCGATTCCTGAAACACAAAGAACGTTAACTAGAGAAGACATTGTGGCTGCAGTTGATTACTTAATTAGTTTGCACTACGACGAAGGACAAGTTGATGACATAGATCATTTGGGTAACAGACGTATACGTTCAGTTGGTGAGCTTTTGCAAAACCAGTTCCGTATTGGTTTAACTCGTCTTGAGCGTATTGTGCGGGAAAGAATGACTTTGCAAGATGCCGATACTCTTACACCGGCTAATCTTTTAAATACGAAGCCATTGGTAGCGGCTATTAGAGAATTCTTCGGCTCTTCTCAGCTTTCACAATTTATGGATCAAACCAATCCATTAGCTGAACTGACTCACAAAAGACGTTTGTCAGCTTTAGGACCGGGTGGTTTGTCTAGAGAAAGAGCAGGTTTTGCTGTTCGCGATATTCATCCAAGCCACTATGGACGTATTTGTCCGGTAGAGACCCCAGAAGGTCCAAACGCCGGTCTAATCGGATCACTGGCTACGCACGCCCGTGTGAATTCATATGGTTTTATTGAAACTCCTTATCGCAAAATTGTGAACGGAATTGTCACTGAAGAAATTCACTATTTAACTGCTGATGAAGAAGATAGATATAGAGTAGCGCCAGGAGATGTACCGGTTGATAAGAAAGGCAATTTCTTAAATCCTTTAATACCCGTACGTTATAAAGCGGAATTTATTGAAACTTCACCAGATCAAGTAGATTATGTAGGTGTCAGTCCAATTCAAATCGTATCTGTTGGAACAGCCTTGATTCCATTTCTGGAGCATGATGATGCCAACCGTGCCCTTATGGGATCAAATATGCAACGTCAATCCGTGCCGTTAATCAAAACTGAGCGTGCCTATGTCACAACTGGTATTGAAAAGCAAGCAGCTCGCGACTCAGGTATGGTTGTAGTTGCCGATGCAGAAGGCAAAGTTGAATACGTTACAGCTACCTCTGTACATGTTCGTACTAAAGATAAGCGTTTAGTCAAATATACTTTGTCTAAATTCCAACGCTCTAACCAGGACACTTGCTTGAATCAAAAACCAATTGTTCAAGTGGGAGATTCGGTTGTACCAGGACAAATAATTGCTGATGGTGCTGCTACTTCTGGTGGCGAATTGGCAGTAGGGCGCAATTTGCTTGTAGCCTTCATGCCCTGGGAAGGTTATAACTTTGAAGATGCGATTTTAATTAGTCGCCGACTAGTATTCGATGATGTGATGACTTCTATTCATATCGAAAAATTGGAAATTGATGCGCGTTCTACTAAATTGGGACCAGAAGAAATTACACGTGAAGTGCCGAATGTATCGGAAGAATCTTTGCGTCATCTCAATGAAGAAGGCATCGTGCGGATTGGTTCGCGTGTTTATCCAGATGACATTCTAGTGGGCAAGATTACACCTAAAGGTGAATCTGAACACCCACCAGAAGAAAAGCTCCTGAGAGCTATATTTGGTGAAAAGGCACGTGACGTTCGTGATAATTCATTGCGTGTACCACATGGTGAAGGTGGGCGCGTAGTTGATGTAAAAGTCTTCGACCGTGAAAAAGGTGATGAATTGCCACCGGTCGCCAATAAAGTAGTGCGTGTATATATTGCTCAAAAACGTAAGATTAGCGTGGGCGATAAAGTTGCTGGGCGCCATGGGAACAAGGGTATTGTGGCAAAAATTCTGCCTACGGAAGACATGCCATTCTTGCCAGATGGTACACCAGTAGACATCGTACTTAATCCGCTTGGTGTGCCAAGCCGTATGAATGTCGGTCAGACATTTGAAACTTTGCTCGGTTTAGCAGCTATGCTTACTGGACACCACTATGAAGTGCCACCTTTTGATGAAATGTTTGCTAAAGAAGCATCTAGCGAATTAGTACACGGCGAAATCAAAAAAGGTAAAGTTGTTTCAGGCTGTGAATGGGTAGGCAATGACGGCAAAGTCACTCTATATGACGGTCGTAGCGGCGCTGCTTTTGATAATCCAGTAACTGTTGGCAAAATCTATATGATGAAGCTAGTGCACTTAGTGGATGACAAGATTCATGCTCGTTCTACTGGTCCTTATAGTCTTGTCACTCAGCAACCGTTGGGTGGTAAGGCGCAATTTGGTGGACAGCGTCTGGGTGAAATGGAATGCTGGGCATTAGAAGCCTTTGGCTCTGCATACTCATTGCAAGAAATGCTCACCATTAAGTCTGACGATGTAAATGGTAGATCAAAAGCATATGAGTCCATTGTTAAAGGCGAAAACCTAAGACGTCCTGGAATTCCAGAGTCGTTCAAAGTGCTTGTGCGCGAATTACAGTCAATTGGTTTAGATCTCTCTGTCGCCAAACGTACAAAAGATGGCGAAGAAGTGGAAGTAGACTTGATGGCTGAAGTTGAAGAAGTGCCAGCACGCGGCGGACGACGTCCGAGCCCATTTGGTGAAATTGGTCTTGAGTCAGAATTGGCTGAATTGACCAATAAGCAACAGATGCTATCACAGACAGCGGTCGCTGTAAGCGACCCAGAAGCTGAAGAAGGTCAATCGATTGAAGGCGATCTTCGTCCAGAAATCGATCCAGAACTTGCTTCAGGCTTAAGAGCAGTTTTAGGCACTGAACTAGAAACTGAAGGAATGCCAGATGTAGAAACCGACATCGAAGCAGGAAGTGATTCTGTAGAAACTTTATCCTTGACGGAAGAAGAACCAAGCGGATTAGAAGATGTTTCGGATTCTGTTGAAGAAGAAGTATAGAACTGAGAAATAAACAACGGGCCACGGTGCAGGAGGTCTTTCTTAATGGCTACTAGTATTGATCGTTTTGACTATATAAAAATTGGTGTTGCGTCTCCAGAGCGTATCTTGAGTTGGTCACACGGAGAAGTGACAAAGCCTGAGACAATCAACTATCGTACGTTGAAACCAGAAAAAGATGGTTTATTTTGCGAGCGCATTTTCGGACCATCTAAAGATTGGGAATGTTATTGTGGTAAATACAAGCGGGTTAGACATCGCGGTATTACCTGCGAACGTTGCGGTGTGGAAGTAACTGATTCAAAAGTGCGTCGCCATCGCATGGGGCATATACGTTTGGCTTGCCCAGTAACCCATATTTGGTTCTTAAAAGGCATACCAAGTTATATTGGTCTTTTGCTTGATCTACCTTTGCGCGATCTTGAGCAAGTTGTTTATTTCAATGCTTATATAGTTGTTAATCCTGGTAATGTGCCAGATTTATCTAAGCATCAACTTTTGTCTGAAGAAGAATATGAAAGACTGCTTGATGATATCAATTTGCAATTTGATGTTGGCATCGGTGCTGAAGCCGTTAAACAGCTTTTGCAAGAATTAGCTAAGCCGGCTTATGAGCGTCCAGACAATAAAGAAGACAGAGGCCGTCTTTTAGAATTACCTGGTCTAAAAGAGCTTTCCACACAATTACGTCAAGAACTTGGTAATGCTGGTGGTTCACAACAAAAACGGGCTAAAATAATTAAGCGTTTGCGTCTAGTAGAGGCGCTGGTAAATTCAAATACAGATCCTAATTGGGTAGTGCTTGATAATCTACCAGTTACCCCACCTGACTTGCGCCCAATGGTGCAATTAGATGGTGGACGTTTCGCTACATCTGACCTTAACGACTTATACAGAAGAGTTATAAACAGAAATAATCGTTTGTCACGCTTATTAGAAATGGGTGCGCCAGAAATTATTGTGCGCAACGAAAAGCGTATGTTGCAAGAAGCAGTAGATGCCTTAATCGACAATGGTCGCCGTGGACGGGTAGTAGTGGGTCCAAATAATAGACCGCTAAAATCGTTGTCTAACATTATTGAAGGTAAACAAGGTCGCTTCCGTCAAAATCTATTAGGTAAGCGGGTTGATTATTCAGGCCGTTCTGTAATCGTAGTTGGACCAACACTGAAATTACATCAATGTGGATTGCCTCGAGAAATGGCCATTGAGTTGTTTAAGCCATTCGTTATCAACAAATTGATTGAACGTCAAATCGTACAAAATATCAAATCTGCTAAAAAGCAAATTGAAAAAGGCTCAGCCATTGTTTGGGAAATTTTGGAAGAAGTAATACAGGGACATCCTGTATTACTCAACCGTGCTCCTACGTTACACCGCTTGGGTATTCAAGCCTTTGAACCGGTGCTGGTAGAAGGACGTGCTATTCAATTACATCCTTTGGTTTGTTCAGCCTTCAACGCTGACTTCGATGGTGACCAAATGGCTGTACACGTACCACTTTCAGTGGAAGCACAAGCAGAAGCTCATATGTTAATGTTAGCTTCTAACAACATCTTGCTGCCAGCAACTGGTAAGCCAACTATTACACCTACGCAAGACATGGTTTTAGGTATTTATTACCTAACTATTGAAAAGCCAGGTAGTGACGATCCTAAGGTTTGCAGAGGCGCTGGAATGCGTTTTGTGAATTTGGCCGATGCGCGTGCTGCTTATGAATCTGGAGTTGTAGATTTACACGCCAAGATTAAAGTACGCGATGACGATGGGCAGATGGTTGAAACTACACCAGGGCGTGTAATTTTCAATCAAGTGGTGAGAGAAGCAGTAACCGCAGTTACTTAATTCCACAGAAATAAGAAAGGCATATCAACCATAATCAATCTAAGCGAGGAGCAATAAATGGAAATGGTGGGAAATACAAAGAAAAAGGAGCAGTTGGAATTCATTAACCAAACTGTGGACAAGAAAAAGCTTGGCACTCTCCTTTCACATGTTTATGAAAAATATGGTACAGCTCGCTCATCTGAGTTAGCTAACTCTCTTAAAGATCTGGGTTTCAAATATGCCACCAAAGCTGGTGTAACAATTTCTATTGACGACCTTGTTATACCAGAAGCAAAACGTGGTTTAATTTCTAGCGCAGAAAAAGAAATTGAAGCTGCTCAAAGACGTTATGAACGTGGAGAAATCACTGAAGTTGAACGCTACAATAAAGTTATTGATACATGGTCTGCTACAACTGACCAATTAACAAAGGAAGTTGTTGATAATTTTGATAGATTGAATCCTGTATACATGATGGCTTTCTCTGGTGCCCGGGGTAATATCTCGCAAGTGCGTCAGCTAGTAGGTATGCGTGGATTGATGGCTGACTCACAGGGTCAGATTATTGACTTGCCAATTAAGGCTAATTTCCGTGAAGGCTTAAATGTCACTGAGTACATTATTTCTAGTTACGGAGCGCGTAAGGGTTTGGTAGATACAGCTTTGAAAACAGCTGACTCTGGTTACTTGACTAGACGTCTAGTAGATGTGGCCCAAGATGTAATCGTACGCGATCTTGACTGTAATGGTAAGCGCGGTATCTATATGCAAGCTATTATTGACGGTGATAAAGTGATGGTCAAATTAGCCGAACGCATCTACGGACGCGTTTTGGTTGAAGACGCTGTGAATAAAGAAACAGGCGAAATAGTCGGTAGAGTTGGCGAGCTTATTAATCGCGAATTGTCCGAAAAAATCAATAACGCTAGTAAGAAAGGCACACAAATTAAAGTACGTTCGCCACTGACTTGTGAAAGTCAATTTGGTGTTTGCCAGAAATGTTATGGTTGGTCATTAACCAATAACCGTCTGGTAGACATCGGTGAAGCAATCGGTATTATTGCGGCGCAATCAATCGGTGAACCTGGTACACAGTTAACCATGCGTACGTTCCACACAGGTGGAGCTGTGGCTGGTGGTGCTAGCCGGGCTCAGTTAAAAGCGCCAGCTGCAGGGACTGTTAGCTTTAACATCCCCAGTCGTTCTGTTCGTACAGCTTATGGTGACCTCGTTGAACAAACAACTAAAGATGGTGTTCTCAAAATATCCGGCAATAAAGAATACACAGTGTCAATAGGACAAGGCAGTTTGATCTTGATTCCTTCGGGAACTGAAGTCAAAACTGGTGCAGTAATGGCAGAGTACGATCCGCCGGGCTCCAAGAAAAATCTAACCGAACGAGCAGCTAAAGATATCACAGCTGATATCTCTGGACGGGTTATGTTCAGTGGCTTCCAGGGGGACGAAAAGCGTGATAGGCAAGGTAATATTTCACGCACCGCTAACCGCAGCGGCATTATTTGGGTATTAGAAGGTGATGTTTATAATCTGCCTTCTGGTGCGCATGTTGTAGTTAAGGACGGACAGGACGTCAAACCATTAGATGTATTGGCTGAAATTACAATCTGCACCGAGTATGGTGGTGAAGTAAGATTTGGTCCAGAAATCGAAACAGAAATAATCAAATCAGGACGTAAACAAGTAACCAAGCTTATTAAAGGTAAAGAAATAACTATCATTATTTCTGCGGTTGGTGCTGCTAATGCCAAACTGGAAGCCAGCAAGCAAGGTTACGTTTGGCATGTATCTAAGACTAAAGAGAATTTTGTTCTTAAAGTAGTCAACGATGAAATTGTCGAAAATGGCAAAATCATTGCTGAACTTATTGATGAAGGACAGAATGTCGTTCATAGTGGTGGTGAAATTATTTATGACGGCGTTGAAGTGGACGACAGGCGCGTCATCATCAAGCCTGGTAAAGTGCTCTTCGTTCCAGAAGAAGTACATTTCATTTCTAAAGACATTTCGCTCAAAATAGCTGAAACAGCCGACAAAGTAATTGCTGGTCAGGAAGTAGTTAAAGACGTATTTGCTCATATGGATGGTATTATCGAAATCGTAGCTGATAATGACATCATTCATGAGGTAATTGTTCGTCCTGGTGAATTGCATGCGATTACAGATCCTTCGCAAGTAAAAGTTCCAGAAGGACAAATAGTTGAGCCTGGTACTGAAATAATTGAAGGTTTGACTTTTAAAGATAGAAAAATGATCAGTATCTTCGAACGCGAAGATGGTGCTATCTATGTTTTGGTTCGGCCAATAGAAGAATTCTATATTGAACCTTTAGATACCAAATTCAAATACAAAGCTACCGATGACAAAATTAGCTTGCGAGCAGTAACACAATTGCTCTTTAAAGATCGTGAAAAGGTGCGCAATTTAAATGGCGCTCAACTTACACGTACCTCTCTTGTATTACAAATGCAAGGAAATCTGCAAATTCTAAAAGGTGTTGTAGAAATTGGTGAAGAGCTCGATATAGTTGTGCAAGAAAATATTTTATTGCGTCGCGATCAAGATTTGAATGTTACTTTGCTTTCGGTTCAAGAAGGCGATATTGTGGACGCTAAAGCACCGGTTGCTACAACACAAGTGCTCACAAAAACTTCTGCTCGTGTGCAATTGTCTAAGTCAGACGAAAGACGTATTTTGCTTATCACGGCTGAGCAGCAAATACCGCATCAGATTAAAGGTGCTGTGGTTGCAAAAGAAAATGATTTGGTAAGAGGTGGAGATCCACTTTCTAAATCAACTCCCTCTACTCATTCTGGACAAGTAGTTTCAGTTGAGTCTGGCGAAATAGTTGTGCGTAAAGGTCGTCCATATTTGATCTCGCCTGGTACGCAATTGCAAAGTGAAGACGGTGCACTTGTGCAGCGTGGTGATTTGCTTGCTACCTTAATCTTCGAAAGACAAAAAACAGGTGACATCGTTCAAGGCTTGCCGCGTGTGGAAGAACTTTTGGAAGCAAGAAAGCCAAAAGAAAGCGCAATATTGGCTGAGAAAGGTGGTAAAGCTAAGCTGGTAGCAGAAGAAGACATCACACGTTTGCTAATTGCTTATGGTGACGGTAGTGAAGAAGAAATTTCTATACCAGCCGGATTGAATGTCATTGTTGAAGATGGTGAAGAAATTACACCAGGTAAATCATTGACAGATGGTCCGCCTAATCCACATGATTTGGTTAGACTAAAAGGATTAGAAGCTGCGCAAAAATACTTAGTGGATGAAGTGCAATCGGTATACCGCTCACAAGGGGTAGAAATTGCCGACAAACACATTGAAGTAATTGTGCGTCAAATGACTAGAAAAGTAAGAGTAGAAGAACCCGGTGAGACAATCATGTTGCCAGGCGAATTGCTTGATCGGTTTTATATTGAACATGAAAATGAAAAAGCAGCGATGAGTGAGCAAATGGAAGCAAGCTATACACCGGTTTTACTGGGTATTACAAAAGCCAGTTTGAATACCGAAAGCTTCATTTCAGCAGCTTCATTCCAAGAAACGACACGTATCCTTACTGAAGCAGCAGTGGAAGGTAAGAAAGACTGGTTACGTGGCTTAAAAGAAAACGTGATTATAGGCCGCTTAATCCCAGCCGGAACTGGCTTCCAAGGACATGAAAGTCTAGCTGAGCCTGAAGAAGATGAAGAAGATATTTATCCTCCAATTGGTGAAGGTAGCTTCAACGCCCCTGCTTAAGGCACCCGCTTTAAGTTTGGAAAAAGCAGAAAATGCCTATCAAAAGAAAAAATCTTTTTGATACCAAGTCGGGTTGCTTGGGCTACAGTAATGGCGTCTTCGTATGAGAGATTTTGGTCTTTGTATTTTTTGATTAGGGCGAATGCAATAGTGCGATCATTAGGTTCAACCGACAAAATAATTGCCATCTGCTGACAAAGCAATGAATCTAATACTGCTATTGATTGAGCTTGAGGACGTCCATGGTGCAGTAGCCATTTGTAGGTCTCAGCAATAATTAAATCAGAAGTACACAGCGGTTCTTTCAAGCTTTCAATAAATCTTTTTGCTTTTTTCGCTTCCAGATTATTTTGACCTTTGTCAAAAAGATAAAGCCATGAGACTGTATCGACAAAGATCATATTTTGGCACGTCTTTTAGACTTGTGTTTGGTTGTTTTTATTTTTTGATGAGTTATATTGGCTAAATCCTTATCCAGTTCTTCAGTATTTGGAGCTTTGTTATATTGCAATGAACCCAATACCTTTTTTAATGCCTGGCGCTGACTTAGGACTATAGTCGATTCTGTCTGTCGAGGCAGTTCAAATAAATCATTTGGTTGGCAAGCAAATGCCTTGCAGAGTTTAGCTATTGTTTCTAATTCGATGCGTTTCAAGCGCCCAGATTCCAAATTTGATATTGTGGCTTTGGACAGTCCTGATTCTTTTGCTAAAATTGCTTGGGTCATACGATCTGTCTTTAGTCGAAGCTCCGGTATCCTTAACCGGGCAGGTTCTGATTGCATAAAAACCTCTATTAAAGCTAACTATGTTTATTATAAAGCTAGCGGTAACTTTAATCAAGCTAGCTTTAACACGAGAGATCGGGCAAATTCCCTACTTGTTTAGGTACTGCTCAGCAAGGCTCTAGCCGGATTTCCTAGCTTGCTGGTTTAGTTTGGCAGCTTTTGATCGCTGAAATGTTGCTATTGCAGGATTACCGAGTTCTTCATTGACTTTAGCTAGTTCAATGAATACGTCGGGATCTTTGCTGTTTTTCGCCGCATAGATATTTAAGTCTTTCAGGGCGTAGAGAAGATTATGTTTGGCCGAAAAAATCTTTGCCCGTATCAAAAGAAAGTCAGTATTATTTGGATCTAGTCGAATAGCTTCTTGTGCATCTGGCAAAGCTTGATCATACATGCCTAGTTCATATAAAGCTCTGGCTCGAAAGTTATAGTTTAGTGCGTGCCTCGTACTATTGGTGTCTTTAATATTTTCGCCTGCCAGTGTTGCAGCAGTAGAAAAATCAGTTAAAGCTTCCTTTAAGCGACCACGATCTTTCAGGAGCTCAGCTCTACCAATAAAGTGTTCGGCATGTTTTGGAAAAAGTAAAACGCTTTGGTCGTAGTCCGCTAAGGCTAAATCTTTATTTCCGATATCTTGGTATTGTCCCCCCCGATTGTTATAGGCACAGGCATCATTAGGTTCAATAATTAGCGATTGAGTGTAGTCCCTAATCGCGGATTTGTGATCGCCAATTTCGGATTCACAGTAAGCTTTGTTGAAATACACACTAGCATCTTTACCATCCGATAGCCAAAGAGCAGTATTGAATGCATCAAGCGCCTTTGTGCATAGTTTTTGGTTGTGTAGTTTATACCCATAGTCATAATAAGTGCTACTCATTATTGGCTTAGCAATAATGGTCAAGGAAAATAGAAAAACAAAAGCCAATATTAATCCAGCTTGTGTTCTCTGCCTGTTGCTTGCAGGAATAGAGGCGGGGGGACTAGGGAGTGCAAGACGTTCCACAGCCATGGCAGCTGGCAGCCATTTGGATTCAGGCGCAAATGGATCGAGAAGAGCATTCCACTCTTTAGTAAATTTAGATTTCATTTTGCGACCCTAGTTGCGACCTTAAAAAGTAGACACCTAAATAGGACTCTCTTATAAGCTTGAGCAGCAAACACTATGCTATGTTTCATTCCCGGGGAAGTCAAGCGCAATTTAATCTGGCTTTCGTTAAAGGTTTTGTACTATGAGACGCTCGACCAAATTCTTGAACAACCAATGGTAAAGTGCTCCACCAAATAGTTGTTTCTTCTGGCTATAGTAAATTTGGTCGATGTTAGAGTTAATGAGAACTGGACAGACAGACACTTCTTTCCAAAAGATATTGTGCTTTTTTATGGCATCATTTTTGCAGACAAAATCTATTGCTTCCTGTGCAAGATGTTCTGATACTAATATGAGAATAATCAGGTATGGAGTAGACCAAGGGGCTTTCGTTGACTTTGATCTTGGGCGTTCAAGGTACTGAAGGCATGCCTCGGTTAACAGATTGAGGTCATTTACCGAGACTCGATCAGTATCTTTCAAAAAAAGGCTTATAGAAAATTGGCTGACAAACCAGCAGTTTTTAAAGGCAAAAATAGGAATTTCACTTCCGTCATGCCATGAGATATTCCGCCAAACTGTGAATTTTGACTTGCGGAGCTCTGTGTCCAGTTTAAATAAAAAAGGAATTGCAGGAGGATCTAAGTCTTGCATTAGCCCTTAAGTATTGAGTTAGCGTTAAATCCGTGTCTTATGCGATGGGCCAAAAAATAAGTTAGTGGACCGCGTGAAGGATTGCATTTTTGATCCAATAACAAATGGGCCAATATGGATACGCTGATGCCTACCCGATAGGGTTGCCAGCGAACACCGCGGAAAAGCATAAAGAAAATGGCTAATAGTTCAAAAGAGTGCAAGGGCAGATAAAGTTTGCCACTGTAATTTTCGTGCGCTGCTTCGTTGAATTTTGCCCAATTAAGGGTCCAACCGTGAGCGCGGACATAATCTACGATATGATCAAGGTCGATTAACCAGCCAGCCAAAAAGCTGGCGATTGCTGCGGGGGGAGACTTATAACGTGCATAACTAGCTAGACCGATTCCGGCGGAAGTAACAATATGGCCCATAGTTCTCATGAAAACCAGCCTTTCTGCTGACAACACTTCTTAATTCTAGCTAATATACAAATTTATGCAAGTTTTATTTCTTTGATATACCCGTCAGGACGACAATTAGACGATACTGAGCTATGAAAATGATAAAAGGGCAGGTTCATATGATCCTAGGAAAACGACTTCTGATTTTGCTAATTATGGTTATGTCGACCAATGGCAGCTTTGCCGCGTCGGATTTAAGTAACAATGCTCCTAATACCGCTGGGGTGAACCCGCACGCCATTAGTCTTTATAATCTGGGATTAAGTTCCTATAAACAGGGTAGTCCTGAGTCAGCAATTATCTTTTTTAAGCGGGCAGTGGATTTGGATCCTGATTTAGCTGATGCTCAATATAATTTGGGTGTGCTTTATCAAAGCGAAAGAAGATTAAAGGAAGCTGTGCCTAGGTTCAAAGAAGCTTTGCGCGTAAAGCCAGAAGATGCTGACTCGCACTATCAACTAGGATTAGCTTTGATGGACTTGAATCAATTAGCAGAAGCTCGGCAAAATTTAATGGCTATCGCGCCTAATAGCTCACATTTTGCTGACGCACAGAAGAAAGTGGCACTGATTGATGGTCAATTGGCTAATTCTGGTTCTAATACTGCTACTTCAGCTAACAGCCAGACTGCTGTAACCCAGAATTTTAATAATGTTTCTAATGCAAATAATACTACTAATATACCGGATGCTGTGGCTCCTAGTGTTAATCAACAAAATTTAGGAACGATAGATAATACAACGAACAATGCTTCTACTACGCCAAATTCTAGTGTTGCTGTCGTTGCTCCAACGCCCGCTAGCAATCCAGTTGCGTTAATCGATAACACCTCAGTGCAAGTTATAGCAAATGGTTTCTCGGCGCCATCGGGGTTGACCTTTGACCGCAATGGAAATTTGTATGTGGCAAATTTTGTTACTAGCACTATTGATCGCTTATCACCAGATGGTAAGAAGGGTCAGTTTAGTAGTGGTGTCAATTTAAAAGGACCAATTGGTCTGATTTGTGATGATGATAATAATATATATGTGGCTAATTATGTGGCTGGCACTGTTACACGCATTAACCCGGCTGGTATTGCACAAATAATAGTTTCTGGTTTGAAAAAACCTTATTATTTAGCTATGGATAAAGAGGGAAATTTGTTTGTCAGTCAACAGGAAGATAATACAATTGTGAAAATAAACTTGGCGCATAATGCGACCGAGGCGGTGAGTCAGTCAACTCCTTAAAGACAAGCGTGAGCAAAGCGGGCCCTATTTTTAGTCCATCGCGATCAGCTATACAGTTAGCTACAGAGCGATTTATCGTCCGTCCTTTCTACCTGCTCTTTAAACAGTTGTCTGTTACTGGGCGAGAAAATATTGTAAAAGACCGACCGATGGTCATTGTTTCCAACCACCTATCTCTCTGGGATCCGCCCATACTTTCTATAGCTACACAAAGACCCATTTGTTATATAGCAAAGAAAGAGTTGTTTGAAAATCCTTACTTGGCACAATTAATTGAGCTGCTCGGTACGGTAGCAATAGACAGAAAAAAACCAACTCTGTCTTCTATAAAAAAAATCAAAGAGGCTGTTAAAGCTGGTTGGTCTTTAGGGATTTTTATTGAAGGTACCCGGAGCAGAGTAAAAGGTTCGATGGGACCGCCACATACAGGTGCAGCTTATTTTGCCTACACTAATAATTTGCCAATATTACCATTAGGTTTAATTGACACCAATAAAAAGAAAGGCAAATGTTATGCGCGCATAGGCAAAGTAATAGAGCCGGGAGCTGACTTAGAAGCAAAAACTTGGGAAATAATGGGTGTCTTGTCAGAACTAACGGGTTACAAATTACCGGATTCGAGAATAGTGGATCAGGTACAAGACTAAATTAGTGGCGAGTGTTTAAGATAATGCTTTAGTATTTTGCTTAAGCTTAGTTTCTGCAGCGTTTATTGACTTGATTTTGTTTTGCGTGTCTACAAAGACAATGGTAGGTTTGAAATCTTTGCACTCACTTTCTTTGAGCCAAATGAAACGGGCGACAATTATCAAATCTCCTGGTTTAGCTAAATGTGCCGCTGCACCGTTTATACAAATATCTCCGCTGTCATCGATATTGGCTATCGCATATGTCTCAAATCTGGTGCCAGAAGTAACATTCCATACCTGCACTGCTTCGTATGGCATTAAGCCAGCTGCCTCTATGAGTTTAGGTGACATAGCAATGCTGCCCTCGTAATCAACATTGCTCTCAGTGACTGTTGCCCGATGAATTTTGGCCGCCAACATTTTGCGCATAAATTCCATTTTTATTTATCTCCTTAATTGTCTCTACCGGCTGACAAAATAATCCGCTCCAGGCATCACTTCTATAATAATGCCATTACTCTCTAAATTGAACACTATGGTAATCGATCAAGATAATTTGCAAAAATTACTACTGACATTAAGGGAAAGTCGCACGGACACTTTATTCCAGCAGATCGCTTAAATTATGTTTAAAGGTATGCTTATGGAATATTGAAAAATAAAACTTGTGGAATAACACTAGTAGTGAGCAAGTGAGTAATCTCAGGATGTAGTAACAAGCAGATGAAAAGGTTGATTATACTAATATTAATCTATTTCACAGTTGTACAGTCTTTTGGCTGTGCTGCTTGGGCCGCCTATGATGAAAATCCGGTACCTAACATGATGGCAGTAATTGAACCGGCTACTGCTCAAACGGCGACGTGCAAAAATGTACCAGAACAAACTCGTTTGATGGCGGCAGAAGGTCAGGTTATCCCTGGAGTGGCTATATATTCCTGTAATTTTGGCTGTGATGAAGCTACACGTCTAGCCAAAGAAGGCGTTTACATAGGCAGCAACAGTATCCGCAATTATATCGATCTTAAAGGCGGAAACATTCTACTCAATGCAGAAAGAGATATTGTTGTCGGTACCTGGTCAGGAAACATTCGAGTGAGGGCAGGAGCAATTGCTTTTATTATGGCCTCTGACAAAGACATAGCAATTTATGATTTACTCCAAACAAAGCCTAAACAAATCTCTGTGACAGTCAGCAAGAATAGGATCTTTATGAAGCCTGAGCGCATGCTTGTTTTAACTGAGCAAGAGGCTAAGAATTTCGAAAGTTTAGAAGTTGATTGCCACCGCATTGCTTATCGCAATGTACAACCATTAGATTTGAATGGTCAATGCGAGATAATAAGAGGATTTGGAGCAGATTTTTCCGTTGCCGAGGCTGTAATTACTATTCAGCCATTGAGACAATTGGCAATATCTAGAAACAGAGAGGACAGGGCGACTGTACAAAAAATGCTGAAAGAGTCTGTACACTTTGCTGCTAATCCAAAAATTGTGTTGTAGATAATTATCCTATTGCAATCGTCCAAGTTGCAATTATTTTAAGAGTGTCGACTACTAATAAGAGTAATTATTCAGTTTAATTCTGCGGCTTCTTCGTGTTCAATTGAGCCTGCCGCAATGGGTTTTCACCATATACGTGGCATTTTGTTAGTTTGTTAATCTTATCTCATTAGCAAATGATAATATATTGCGGTCCGACCATGTATAGGCATGCTAAGATCCATACTTCTCATTATTTAATCGTAGAGCCGTCAATAGTGGCTGTATTACATGACATTTATCTGATTTATTTCTTGAATATAATTTATTCCATCCGTTTAACTATAGTCGCTATGCCTTGTCCTACACCAATACACATAGTGGCCAAACCATAGTTAATTTGTCGGCGGCGCATTTCATATAGAAGAGTGGTAAGAATGCGGGCGCCACTTGAGCCCAATGGATGTCCAAGAGCGATAGCGCCACCATTGACATTAACAATCGATTGATCTAAACCTAGTTGATCGATGCAAGCTAAGCTTTGAGCAGCAAAAGCTTCATTTAGCTCAATTAATTGTATATCTTTCAGTGTGAGTTCTGCTCTAGTGAGAGCTTTTTTTGTAGCTGGAACTGGTCCAATACCCATGTATGAAGGATCAACACCGGCGACAGCAGAAGTTACATAGCTAGCTATAGGCTTCAGCCTGAGCTCTTGGGCCTTTTTTTCTGAGGCAATAAGTAGCATTGCTGCACCATCATTAATACCAGCAGAATTGCCTGCAGTAACTGTTCCATCTGTTTTGAAAACGGGTTTTAGTTTACTTAAATCTTCAATAGTGGTTTGTGGTCTTGGATGTTCGTCCTCAGTTACTAATCGAGCTTCTTTGTCTTTGTTAGTAGCAATCGGAACCGGAATAATTTCTTTTGCCAATTTTTCTTTATTCTGCGCATAATGTTTTTGGCTTTCTAAAGCAAACTCATCTTGCCTACTGCGGCTAATGGAATATTTTTGTGCCAGATTTTCTGCCGTTTCGCCCATAGAAAGTGGAGGGTATAGAGAAGCCAATTTTTCATTGATGAAGCGCCAACCAATGGTGGTATCAAATAATGTGGGATTGCCTCGAGCAAAACCTTCTTCCGCTTTGGCTGTTACTAACGGCGCGCGAGTCATTGATTCCACTCCCCCGGCAATAAACAAATCACCTTCGCCAACCATAATTGATTTGCAAGCCTCATTTACTGCCATTAAGCCTGAACCACATAGTCTGTTAACTGTTGCTCCAGCACATTCAACTGGTAACCCAGCTAATAGAGCAGCCATTCGTCCGACATTGCGATTGTCCTCACCTGCTTGGTTGGCAGCACCTAAAATTACATCTTCGATGAGTTGGGGAGCTATATTATTTCGTTCAATAAGTTTTCTGATAAGAAGAGCTGCTAAGTCATCGGGGCGGCAGGATTTAAGTGCACCGCCATAACGTCCAATTGGTGTGCGTATAGCATCAATAATAAAAGCCTGCTTCATCCAAATCACCATTTCAACCCCTATTAGTTTAAACTGAAGGGCTCAGCAGAGCAAGGATGGCGGAAAAAGCAAATGAATTTTGATGATTTGGCGACCAAGCTTAATTTAACTGATTCATATGCACTTCTTGGATAATGGTCATAAGTTCCTCTGGATTCATCTCTTGGCTTACATATTCTATGTACTTAACTTGCCAATCCTCAACGTCTTGCAATACCTGCGATAGAGAAGCATGTGCAGAGTGTGCAGCACCTTGATCAATACCTAGTTCACCGGCTGAAGTTATAATATATAGACGAGCTCTAGCGGAATATCCCAGCGAGTCACGCAAACTGAGACGCAAAAAAGCCGTGCCGCGTTCGAGACCAATTCTTTCGCCTATATGGCGACAAATTAAATTGAATTTTTCTAGTGGCTGCATTAGATCTGTGTCTGGGACATGACTTAGACCGTTATATACTAGCAAGTGAGCGCTGCGCACACCTTCGTATCGAGTTACATCGCCTAACCTTTTTATTACATCTGATAACTTGGTTAAACCATCTAGCTCAGCCCATAGTCTTTTCATTTGTGCTATTTCTTTGCCTGCTATAGGACTATTGTCCTTAGGATCTTTAATGGCAGTCTGTATACCATCTTGGTCAAGGAATTTACGTGGATCTGGTAATTTTTCAAGTATTACATCTAATTTCTTGGGCAGAGCAAGCAAATCTTGATCCATATTATCTTTTGCCAACGCGGCTTCCAAAAGCAATTTGTCTAGATTCTTTGTCAACTTACAAGCTTCAATGGCTAAATCTGGTGGCGGTTTACGTTGAATAAAAACGAAAATACCTTCTCGCCAAGCGCTAGCAAATTCAATAATAGCTTTATTGCCGGTTATTTTGCCAACTCTGACATGGACTAAGCGTCCTTCTTCAAAGTGAGCACGAAAATGAGCATCGCGGTGTTCAACCGAAAGAACGCCGGTATCTCTATTTTGCGCAAAATTCTGCAATAAGTTTGCCGGGTCCGTAGTACCTAAATAACCAACCAGTGTTTGTAATTGCGACTCGTCGCCTGAGGTTTTAATTAGCTTATTGGACTCCAGACTGGCCTTTTGTCCATAAAAAGCTAGATCTTGCATAACTACTTCTAACTGGCGTGCATTTATATACTGCAGTTTTAATAATTGTCCGCCTATATATGTGGCATCTTTACCTGGTTTAAACGCCCCACCGACCATTAATTCATCAAACTGAGATTGGGTTACAAGTTGGGCTGCTAATAAATAGTCTTTGAGTGTAAAAGAAGAACGGCTGCGAAAGCAATTGACCAAAAATGGGATTTTTGGAAATATAGGATAAATCAATTTATCTAGTTCTAAGGCTTTGATTTCTTGCCATATTTGTTCATTGGTCAGGTTCTGGTTTTCACTCAGGCGCAAACAAATAGCGCTTATAGGGGTGAAACTATCGATGACGCTCAAAACCATAGTGGATTTACTGGTTGCCTGCCGAATTCCCTTAGCCTTAATGCCGGCCTCTTTGAGAACAGGCACCGAAGACATAAGTATTTGCTGAGTGAGGTCTGTATTTTCTGGCAATATTTCAGTTTTAGCAGTAGTTGCTTGAACGTGCCTTGTTAAATCCGGAGAATGATCGAACAGTTCTGAATAACTAGCGAAGGTATGCAAAGACAGGTTGCCTAGAAGAGATTCCTTTTTAAGTGCCAGAGCCCTATTACTGGTGAGAAAAATAACAGAGCCTTCTACTTCCAATATTTGTTTGACTAAAGTAGTCGTTTCAAAAAATATTTCAACAGGAAATAAAAAGCCACTCTTTTGAGAGTCAATTAGCAGTATCTCAAATTTTCTTTTATTGGCTTGGAGTTCTGTTAGTTCTTCTATTAGGTTGGGACCGTTTGTAAGAATGCAGATGCTCTCACCGGCATTTTGATCGGCGGATAAAGCACTTACTGATCGAGTTTGTCCTGACAACATCAAATTTTGAACAAGCTAGCTATCTACAACTTATTGATTGGACATGCGAGTGTTTCCCAAGATGGTATGCCCAATAAGTGACTAAAACGAAACGTATATTAAGCGCTCCGTCGCTTTCATTCTTCGGCTCCTCCGCGCGTATCCTTAACGCTCCGCTGCGGAAGGCTCCTCGCCGTTCCTTGCTGCGCTAAATCGTTTGTTCCTTATGTTTAAGCGCTCCGTCGCTTTCATTCTTCGGCTCCTCCGCGCGTATCCTTAACGCTCCGCTGCGGAAGGCTCCTCGCCATTCCCGGCGTGGCTTAACTTAACTATATCTATTCAATAGAGCGCTACTTACTGAAGACCTCTTTTAATTCTTTACTCTTTTCAGAGCGCCTCCTGCCGGCTATCATATGACTGTCTTTATTAACATGGAAAGATGGGTTATTTTGTTTGTTGATTTGGCAAATTTTTCGTTCTGTAGGACCAATAAGAATTTATTGATTTGGTCGATAGTTAATGTCATATTCCTCAATGCTGTTAGCGCAAGCATTTCTGCTGGACAAGGGCAAACAAATACAGAGAAAGGAGCTGTTGAATTTAATCTGCATCAGCCCTCTGTTAAATCAGATGATATCGATAATTCTATGCAAGGCAATATCGAGGCGGATAGTTTATCAGACGATCAAGGTTCAAATTCTGACCAAATAGAAAATGAATCTTTAAAGGCTCAGAATGAAAAAGAGAAGCAGCTCGAGATAGAGAATGATAAAAATTCGCCAGCTAAACCCCCCTTTGTGTTGCAGGGTGGCATTACCTATACAGTGCCCACGGGTACGCCGATTAAGCTTAAACTTGCAAGTGTACCCAGTCATCCAATTAGTCTAATAAACCGTGATCTGGATGGCAATCTATATCCAGCCCGTCTGGGTCAGCAAATTACCGCTAGAACAACGGAAGATATTTATGTGGACAAGAATAAGATTATTCCGGAAGGCTCAGTCTTTTGTGGTTCTGTGTCCAAAATTTTGCCGCCTAGGCGCGTATATAGACCTGGATCGCTTGAGCTTTCTTTTAATCAGTTAATTACTCCGGATGGGAGGAAATTTGCTTTTCGCGCGGAAGCGAATAATGCTAAGCGCTCCACGATTAAAACCAAAGCAAAGGGCTTCGGCATCATAGCTGCTCATGCTGCAGGTGGCGCTATCGTGGGGGCATTGGTTGCTTATGAGCTTTTTGGTCTTCAAAATACTATTGCTATGCATGGATATAACATTGCAGGTGGTGCGGCAGCCGGTGCATTAATAGCCACAGGCTATGCGGTTATGCGTAAGGGTCCAAAAGCAACACTAGAGCCAGGCGACGATCTTAATATGGTTATTAATACTGATTTGCTTATGCCTGCAGCTACTGAAAAAGAGCCAGCAAGCAAAACTGCCGAACTGCCTGAGTTGAGAATAAAAATTGAAAAAAGCAAGATAGCTAATGATGGTGTGGGAGGACATTTCGTAACTGTAGAGGCTACTTTAATAAACGATGGGGAGGCAGATTTGAGTTCTATTGATTTATTTCTTGAGGATACAAACGGCAATCGTCATCCATTGTGTTCGAGCCCCGAAGAGAATTCGCAGTTTCTATTTCATTTGGAGCCACATTCTGAGAAACATGTGCATTTGAGCTTTCTTACGGACTATCCCAAACTTAAGCAGCAACTAGTGTGGGTGGATCATGAAACAAAATCAGCTTTAATTAAACAAAAAATACAGTAATTATGCTGTTTGCAATTGGACTGCATAGGATAATTGAACTTGTTTGTCGTATTCGACTCGAATAGAAACACTATCAGAAGTAGAAAATTCAAGTCTTACTAAACCAAGACTGTCTGTGTTGTAATCGCTCCATTTATTAGGAACAGAAACGATTACGTTTTGTGGTCCCCATTCTTCGACATATGCCTTAAGAACATGGCACAATCTGTCTTCGTCGGTTGGATTCTTAAAGATACTCATATAATTCATAGCTCCTCGTTTCTCTAAACTCTTTCTTTTTAGAAACTCAAATCGTTCATTCTTATTACGATTTGGCTGGTTCTCAAGATGGAAACAGTTTAGAAAAACTAAGCTTCTTGAACAATTGGTGGTTTTCCCCTAACAGTGGGGGAATTCCCATAGTGAAATCTTAAATACCAGGCAAAAACCGACTTTTACTAGTGCCCACTGATGTCCTACTTAGCTTTTGCTCCTTTTATTGATGCAAAAATACCGGTAAAATAGAAAATAGGTTTTTCATATTAAATGGGCGAATAAAATATTCTGCCTTGGATAGCTGCAATTAATCTAATATGAGCCGTCAACTGTAATTGCTAGAGTGAGATTTTATATTTTTTGCTTGAGTAAGAAATTCTAGTCTTTTTGGAATAGCAGTTAGGTGGGCGGTGTCACAAAAGATAATGGTATCGCAGGTAATGTCAGTGCTAATGAATTATTGTATCCCGACTGTAATGGACCAGATAATTAATGGCACAATTACAGCTGATGGCGGAGGAGTGGTAATATTGAATGACTAGCAGATGGGCTCTATTCGGCAGCCTTTGGTGGGGTAATACGTCGTTGGAAATCTTTTTGATGAGTAAGTTTGCGCCAATCAAATTCAGCCGAGTGTTTATCTAACTTAGAATACAATTTCCAAACGTCATATGTGGCAGGGTCAATGGCTAATACGCTTTTGCCATCAGTCACTAAATATACAGTTCTACGGCTAGCGGAAAGTTCCGGTAAATCGACGCCTACATTATAAGAGTGACCATTTAACTTGATGTTGATTATTGGGGCATTAAAGCCAGAAGAGGCAGGAACAGCCACATTTTTGCCGGCGGCTTTCAAAGGTAAAAATCTGTCAGCTGCCGTATAGTAGTTGGAACCCAACTCAGCTGTTTCTAAACAAGTCATTTTTACAAATGCCTGCAAAACAGTCTTTTTTATATGACCTTCTGTGACACTGTTGGCTGCCTTTTCTGCACGCAATGGATCTCCATTATCGACATCAGTCGCTCTGCCTTTTAGAGCTATGTTTCTATCTACGGCCTGGATGCCAGAAATTTCTGCTAAAGCTTTCAGTCGTATATCGACTTTGGCGACCCGAGCTTGCAAAGGAGGTGTAATAGTCCTTAAATTATCAACGGCTGCTTTTAAGTAAGGGCTTAAAGGATCATGTTGCCTAAATAGAGATATTGCTTCTTGATACAACGGTATAGCTAAGTGGTTTTGTCCCAATAATCTACGTGACTGTCCTTCGGCATATCGTGATTCAGCCAGAAATTTTTCGTTACTGCCGGCTGCAGCGAAACCATCTCCAGCCAGTTTAAAAAACTGCGCTGCCAGGTTATACTCTTTTGCAGAAAGAGCAATTACGCCTTGCCGGTAAATTTGTGACGCTTGCCAGGCTTGGATATTATTGTCTACCTGCTCAGTTACTTCTGCTTTGCCGTGTAAAATAGTTGCCTTACCTTTACGTATGGAACTAGTGGCGCTACTTTCGGTAGAAGGGGCAACCCGGTCTTCTGAATTATATGAGCTGACTGCAATTGCTTTGGAATCACTGTGTAAATCAGAAAACGCTGGTTGACTGCATACCAACAAAGCACCCAGAGTAAGTGGGATTTGCCAAAGTTTATTCATAATGTATATTGTGCTAATCATTTTCTGGCGAAGCGTATATCTAACAGTGTATTTTAATTGTTGTAAAAGACAATGTTTATTCTTATTTTACGCTTAGTCTTTCAATAAACTCGAGCTGATCTCAAAATTTAGCTGTTCTAAAGGTTTGATTCGATACGAACCCGATTTTTAGAAATTGTTATGTGTGACGTGCCTACCGAAATATCGAGAATTTCATAATTGTCGATACAAACATGAGCTTCTGCCAGGCTTTCTACGGGAAAAGTCGTCGAAAGAGCAATTACATTCATACCGGCGGATCGGGCAGCCTTAATACCTTGGGGAGAATCTTCAAAGACCAAACAGTCAGCTGGATCTGTATTTAGCAAAGAAGCTGCCTTTAGATAGCCTTGTGGATGAGGTTTTCCCTGGTTTATCTGTTCAGATGTAATTAGCACGTCCGGTGACTCTATTCTGGCATGTGTTAATTTGTGCCTTACTACAACTTGCGATCCCGAGGTTACAATACCCCATTTATTTCTAGGAAGCAGGCTTAATATTTTCAAAGCCCCAGGAATTACAGAAATGCTCTCTGGGTGTGCTAACTCGAAGGCATCTATTTTAGCTTTCTCTTCTTCTGGATTTAGCTCAGGCTTCAAAGTGTGAATTATGTCTATAGCCCGGCTACCATTAAATCGGTGCACTAAGTCATTGTATTCAAGACTATGCTCGAGACACCAGCTTTTCCAAGCATATTCAATACATTTCCATGAATCGACTAGAGTGCCATCCAAATCAAAAAGGATCGCTTTTGCTGTAAGAGATTGCATAAATAAGTGTTATCCGTTTCTTTACATCTTTAAGATGAATAATTCTCTCATGATTTCTGATCAAAAATCACATATTTTAAGCGAGGCAGCGCATTTTTAGGATGATAACTTGGAAACAATAATCGAGCCTTTCAAAATCAAAATGACTGAGCCTATAAAGTTCACTTCGCGGCAGCAGCGAGAGAATATTATAAAAGAGGCTCATTTTAATCTTTTTCAAGTTGCAGCAGAAAATGTGACCATTGACCTGCTTACTGATAGCGGTACCTCGGCCATGAGTTCTGAGCAGTGGGCCAGCATGCTGCGTGCTGATGAGTCATATGCAGGTTCTGCCAGCTGGTATCACTTAAAGAATATTATAGGAAACATGACCGGTATGCCTAATATTTTGCCTACACATCAAGGCCGGGCAAGCGAAAGAATATTGTTTAGCCTCATAGGGGGAAAAGACAAAATAATTCCCAACAATAATCATTTTGATACTACAAGAGCCAATATTGAATTTACTGGAGCAAAGGCTGTTGATTTGGTGGTAGATCAGGCTTATGAACCTGATCAAGCATTTCCCTTTAAAGGCAATCTTGATCCACAAAAGCTAAAATCTTTAATTAGAGAGGTTGGAGCTGAGCACATACCTTTATGCATGATTACGATTACCAATAATAGTATTGGTGGACAGCCGGTGAGTTTGTCTAATATAAAAGAGATAAAAGATATTTGCCAAAAACACAATATTCCATTATTTATTGATGCAGCAAGATTCGCTGAGAATGCCTATTTTATTAAACAACGAGAAAAAGAATATGCTCATTTGAGTGTTGGCGAAATCGTAAGACAAATATTTGATCTTACTGATGGAGCAACAATTAGTGCGAAAAAAGATGGATTAGTAAATACTGGCGGCTTATTGTTATTACGCGATAATGAACTGGCTAAGCGAGCTATTAATCTATTGATTTTAACCGAAGGTTTCACTACTTATGGTGGCTTAACCGGCAGAGATCTGGAAGCAATGGCAGAAGGATTTCTGGAAGCAGTGAATGAAGATTATTTACGTTATCGTATACGCAGTGTGGATTATTTAGCCGAAAAACTGTTGAGAGCTAATATTCCTATCGTACGGCCAACCGGTGGGCATGCAGTTTATATTGATGCTAAATCGTTTTGTCCTCATATTTCACCGAACTTGTTTCCAGGACAAGCTATTGTTTGTGCTTTATACAGAGTGGCAGGCGTAAGAGCGACTGAACTTGGTAGTGTTATGTTTGGAAAAGATGGGGGCGATCTCAGCCAAAAAAATTGCCATCACCCGTCGCATAAAATGGAGCTAGTACGTTTAGCTATACCAAGACGGGTTTATACTCAAAGCCATATAGACTATGTGGTTGAGGCATTAATAGAAATATACAAAGATCGAGATAAGCTAAAGGGGCTCAGAATTATAGAAGAGCCATCAATTTTGAGACACTTTTCGCTTAAGTTTGCAGAAGTCTGAAAATCAGATAGATAAACAATTATAATTATTTGAATTACATCGGAGACTATATTTACTATGGCTAGAAGTGCAAAAATCAATAAATGGTTAGAAATAGCCACTATCGTTGTGTGTATTTTGGCGCCGACAGTGGCTACAGTTTACTGTTTTAAATTAACGCAAGGAGCCGAATTCTCGCAGTATTATGCGATTGGCCGTTTGATAAAGGCTGGTGCTTACAATCAAATTTATGATGCAAATGCTGTTCAGGGTATGGAGCGAATTTTAGGACTGAACCCTGTTCATGGACATTCAATATTTATTGTGCCCCCTATAATAAGCTGGGTTTTTTATCCACTTCCTTTCCTCAATTTCCAACAAGCATTTTATTTATGGACATTTATTTTGGCAGTTGCTGCTTTGGCGTCATTTCTTATGCTTTGCCGCAATTTAGGATTGAGTGGGATTAAAAGAGCTTGGTTGGCAGTTTTACTCGGTGCCATGGGTTCATTCGTACTGTCTATAAGTGAAGGCTATTTGATACCACTTTTACTACTAGCATTGGTAGGTTTATTTGCAAATTTAAAGAAGAGAAATTTTTTAATGGCTAGCATCTATCAGTCTTTATTTTGGTTGCAGCCACAATTGATGCTACCATTGCTTTGCTTTGAGCTTGGCATCGGTCAGATTTATACTGTAACTATTACTTCCTTATTGGCAGTTATTGGTTTATTGATATCATTTTTAATCGGTGGTTTTGGTATTGTTAAAGTCTGGTATCAGTTGTTTTTTCAGCAAATGCATAATTGGTCAGGTGGTCTTGCTGATTGTACTTTGCAAGGACAATTGTTGAGATTTACACTGCACAGAGATCTAGCTAATCAAATTGCCATTGCCGCTTTTTTTATTTTGATGGTTGCTGTTTTTGTCATTGGCAAGCGAGTAAAAGCTAAACAATGGCAATTAAACATTTTACTTACTGCTGTTCTACCGCTAAGTTTAGTTCTGTCTTTGCGCTCATCAAGTCAGGATCTGTTATTGCTTTTTCCAGGCATTGTTTCTCTCATGTTAATGTCGATAAATAGCTGGCTAAAATATGTCAGAGCCCTATTAATTATGATTACTCTTGCTATTTTACTTTTGCCTTTAGACATGCTGATTAATTGTAATGCAATAGAAAAAAGTGTTTATAATCCTTTTTTCTGGCTAACAATTATTTTTGCTCTCTGTGCACTGATAATTGAAAAACATTCTAAAACGCAGAATGCTAATGGAGATGTTTAGAAAAAGAAAGCAGTCATGTGCAAGGATCCAATGATTTCGAGCAAGAGCTTTAAATCTATGAATTTGATAACGGCATAGTTTTTTAGTCAATTTTGCCGCAAACGATATTTGGGCCTTTTCGGCTATTAGATTTTTCCAAGCACAGATTCACTGAGCCTTTGATATATTTCCGGTCGCCGCCCTTGCAACTTAAAGAAACTAGCGCGATTGGCACTTATTCGATCTGCCATAATTTCAGCAATAACCAAACACTCGTCGTCCTCCGAAGCTGAGGCTAATACTGCTCCAGAAGGATCCAGGATTTGACTGGAACCACAAAAAGTCACCGAGGCGTCAGTACCGACACGATTAGCCGCGGCGATGAAGATCTGGTTTTCAATTGATCTTGCTGCGAGAAGAGTTCTCCAGTGGTACGCATCCTGCACGCACCATGCTGACAATACTAACAACAATTGGACACCACTGATCGCATAGAGGCGAGCAAGTTCCGGGAATTGTAGATCAGAACAAATGATGATACCACAAGTCAAATCTGCTACCTTAAATATAGCAATTCCCGACCCTGGTTCCAGATGTCTATCTTCATAAGCTGGAGCTGCGGGATATAGATGCATTTTTCGGTACTGTCCTATGATTTCTCCAGCAGGATTGATTGCTACGGCTGAATTATGAACGGTGGTACCTTTACGCTCCGATAAACCAGTTACAACGTAAATAGCATTTTCACGTGCGCTGTTCTGAAGATAGTTTAGCTCTCGGCCTGAATCCCATGAGGATGCCAATTGACAAATGATTTCCATTTGATAGCCCGTGTCTGCTACTTCCGGAAAAACTATTAGTTTGCAACCTTGAGCTGATGCTTTTTCTATATAGTTATTCATACGCCTAAGGTTATGATCGATGTCACCTAGCTTTGCTTTAAATTGTGCAACTGCGGTTTTCATTACTTGACCTCCAAAGAAATCTTTGATTGTAGCTCCTAGCTATGATCATGGCTCAGATAAAGCGACCACCTTCTGTAAGTGTTGGACTTAGTGCTTGCTGATTTTGATTTTGTGTTTACCTTTTCATACTACTTTGTTTTCATATTATTGCTCCGAAGTGTGCATGGTTGATTCTATATCATTAAATAAGTAACTAGAGCCTTACCTAAGATATTAAAATAAAACGTCCGATATTGTGGATTATATTGAATTTCCCCGTTTACACCGCTTAAGAGTGGCATTGCATAATTAAAGTCCGCCGGCATGAACTACTTCTGCACTTTTTTCGTATATAAGATAAACACGAAAGATTTCTTTTATGCTGAAAAAGGAGGAAACACATGTATACTGCCGTATTAATACGTAGACACATTAACCAACTTAAAAATGATAAACCATTTTCTATACGCGACTTCCTGAATTATGGTTCTCGCAATGCCGTTGATCAAGTATTTTACAGATTAGTTAAATCAGGTCAAATTATACGTATCGCCAGAGGAATATTTATAAAAGATACATCGCCTATGCCCTCTGTTTTAGAGGTAGCCTTAACTAAAGCGGCCGCTTTTTGTAAAAGTCTAGTCACACACGGATCGCAAGCTGCTCAACAATTAAGACTCAGCACTAATATTGGTCCGCAACGTGAAGCCATCTATGCTTGCAGCGGCTCTTCCAGCTCGTTTCGTTTTGGCAATATCCGTATCCGCTTCATTGCTGCCAGTCCAAGAAAAATCTGTTTAGGCGATGAATTATCTGGTCTGGCTATACGGGCTCTTTGGTATCTAAGAAAACCAAATTGCTCTTCCCAGCTAGTTTGCGATGCCCTTGCGCAATTTAATAGACACGATAGGCAAGCTTTGCGCCAAAAAATAAAAATTATGCCAAGTTGGCTAGCTAGCTATTTTATTGATTCTGAGCCTGATTCAGCGCAAAAACAACGGCTGAAAAATAATTTTCAATCTTATTTCTATTGGCACTGGCGTTTGTAGGTCAATATTGTAGATCTTATATCTCATATCTCATCATTAGCCCTTATAGCATAATCTTCAATTATTGATTAAGTGAGGTGGGCCCTTGACGCTGATAATCGGAAAATATATCAATGGGCATGGTGTAGGGCTAATAATAAGATAAACAAGCTTGTCTTAAGTAGAATATTTAGTTAGAGAACCATTTTTACGTGATTCTTCAAAAAGCATATGGAATGCCATTCCGGCAAGGACCATGTAAATAATATTTAGTAGAAATGCCCATTGTAAGTGATACCAGTCCATGTGTCCGGTGGCAATTACTTGTCGCATGCCCTCAAAAACGTGTGTCGGAGGCAAAGATAGAGCAATAATTTGTAGCCATTGAGGTAAAACAGCGACTGGATAAAAAACAGCGGTAAGCGGCTGCATAAAGAATGGTAAGACCCAAATTAAAGTAGCTGCTGAGTGACCAAAGCGAATAAGAAGACCGCAGGTGAATAACCCTAATGACCAGCCGGTGAATAATAAGTTCAAGAAAAGGACAGCACAAGATAGTGATAAAACTGAAAAATTAGAAGAAAAGGCGAAATAAGCAATTATCATTTGCATGACAAAAACGAACAAGGCTTGCACAAAACCCACTAAATAACAGGCGACCATATAGTCAAAAATTCTCACTGGCGAAATGAACATATTGAGTAAATTGCGCGATTCTATGTCGTCTAAAATAGCAAGGGAAATTACTTGCTGAGCACGAAATTGCACAGTCCAAAAAATAATTGCTGACAAGAGAAAAATAAATGTGCCTGGTATCGCATGACTTATTTGTGTCATGTAAACTGTCACAAATC
>Ga0207039_1001_pt1 | contig 152200 bp, 133 predicted proteins | sample Alteio_BWMinCont_74_FD_153264 | JGI IMG/M metagenome (GOLD analysis project Ga0207039, IMG submission 153264) | Enriched cells from forest soil in Barre Woods Harvard Forest LTER site, Petersham, Massachusetts, United States -... | ecosystem: Environmental > Terrestrial > Soil > Temperate forest... | reverse complement strand
TCGACATAAAAAACACAAACATGCTGCTACTCTAGCTAGCTCACCCACTGCACCCAAATTAACAACCCCTGATGGTACCCCAGCCGGCAACAATCACTCAGGTTACTTTGCCACTTCACCCACTGGCGGTGTCAAGTAAGTAGTAAATTTGACAGTCTGGATCTTTGATGTCTCTCAGCATATTCTCGTGCCAGAGCAACTTTAGCTTCGAAGCTCTTTGGGTCTTGGTGTTCTTCTAGGGCTCTTACGGCGGGGGAACATCCGGAGAATCGAGGAGGGAAATTTCTTCCTGATCAAATGATCCTTTTCTGTCTAGAATATACTTGGCGATAGAGGCACTCCACATTAAGCCGATGCCCATAATGCTGAATGCCGGCATAAGTATAAATCCTGTCACCACAACGACCTGAGGCAAGCGATTGTGTAGCGCAATCAAAACTATTAATCCTGCTATACCAACAGAGGCAAATAATAATCCCCCAAGGAAGGGCTTTAAGCGGTCTCTAAATTGACTCGGTTTAAGAACGCCTTCAGGCGAAGGCGTCCAGTCGGCAGCTTTTGTGGCCGCTTCCAGCGAATCGTAAAAATAAAATCTTATGCCGGTGCCACTGCCAAAGCTTCTACTTACTCTAACGATACAAAAAGCCGTCACGGAGCGCCACATGAAATAGATAGTGTGGCCTGTTAAATACAGTCCTGTCAGAAAAAACACTATGCCTAAACAGGCAAGTAATCCGCTACTCTTACTCGCCTTCACAAAGGCATGACGAGGTTTAGCTGGATCCACATAGGCAGTGATTGTGCTGCCTATTGGATATCTGAGGACAAAGTCTTCGGCTTTGGTGGAATCAAATAGCTTATTGGAGTTAAATGGTTCGTAGCGCTGAGAGTGAAACTCATTGCCATGGAAAGTATAGCGATAGCGAATGGAAACTTTATACTTGCCGGAGGTTTGTCGTATGGATTGGGTTCCTTCGACAATGGCCGAGGTCATAGACCAATTCTTAAGACGCCACTGTTCGGTGAGTGACTCAATTCCTATTCCACCAGCAACAAATGTCAAAATACTTGCTGGAGCTAATAAGATAAGCCCACATAAGAACGGAAAAAGACGTTCACGAAACGTGGTCGGATGTATTGACTGATTATTCATTGCGCCTATCCACATAAATTCAAATCTGCTTTGAATGCTCATAAAATAAAGGGACGCTCTTCATGTGTTCTTCAATCAAGCGCTTGAACGATTCGGGTATGTTAAAGTCTTGCCGTAATTTTGGCCACCACTCTTTAATCGCATCTACAGTCTCAATCACAGTGTTCACGACTGGACGCTCGGGAAGCTTGACTATTTTTGCAAACCGTTTGAAGGTATCAATGTTAATATCACCGAATTCACGAGTGCCTACCATATTTAAGGCCAATCGCGATTCAATACCAGAGTAAACTTTAGTCGAAATAAAGTCATAGGCTGGAGCAAGCTTAGCTTGGCGGCCATCTGGATAAATTAGAGACCAATTTTTTACGTGCATATCCCCATTGCCAGTAATTATCATGTGTACTAGACGGCGAATAAATTCCAAAATATCGCCTAGTCCGCTTTCAATCCATATAACATTGGCAATAGATTGATAATTATATGCTGGATCGTATTTGTCTCTGATGGCAAAGACTTGGGCAAAATCCTCCATATGAATTCTGACCCCTCCTGACTTTCTATCAAAGCGCTGTGAAATCAGACAATCTCCCTCAAACATTTCTGGCAGGTCGCGAGGTAAATTCTCAATATGAGTAGTTGGCAAAAGTCTAAACTCTGGCACTGTGATTCCAATTTTGGAAGCGAGCATAAGCATCGAATATTCAAGCCCTGTCACATTTGGATAGCCAGGAAATGGTAACTTTACGATCCAATGCCCACCCGCACCACTGGACGGAATAACTAATCTGGAGTTATGCAAATCTCCTGAAAATTTTAACTGTATGCCTGCAAGCGAAAATCGTAACGGCTGGTCGATTGCAGGAGCATAATTAAGTTCTTGGTTGACTTCTTCGAATATTGTTCCATCTTCAGTCTTTAGTAGTACAGCTCCAGGTAGATCGTCTTTTAGTGCAGTTAGAAGTCGATATTCTTGTGTTTCTTTAATGCCAGCTTTTTTAGCCAGATATTTTCTTAAAACTCCCTCTGGCAATAAGTTTGAAAAAAATGGTGGCAATCCTAAAGAAGACCCTTGAGCAGTAGATGTTAGATTGTTTAACACATTTTTGTAAGAGAGACTGAGGGTAGGACGATTTGTATCAGCAGTATATTTTTCATCAAAGGCAAGAAAGGTCCTACCATCTATTAGTTGAGTAAGATTACCAACAAATGTTTCGCCTAAATATACAGCCAAATGCCGTGATGGTGGCATGTCTAGTCAACCTCGTCCGGAAGGGGACCATAAGCAGGAGGAATTTCCTGTTCGCCCGGTTTGCTCTTCTGAATTAAATAAGAAATTGTGGGAACTTCTTGCCGTGGTATCAACATAAATTCCAAATCTAAAACACGAGCCCAATTTAAAAGAGTGCTTAATTTTATGTCGTGTTTCCCTTGTTCAATTTGAGATATGTAGCTTTGAGGTAGCTTTAATAGTTGGCTAAGTTGACTTTGAGTAAGCCCTTTTGACTGGCGAGTATTTGTTAGAGAACCAAAAATCATTTGCTTCACTTAATATATGCTCCAACAGATAATTTATTAAAAATAGTCGTCCAATTATATATTAACATGAATAATGAGTTATTTTAATAGATGTTACAACAGATAATTTATTAAAAATAGTCGATATACCAACTATTATAAAACTGATAGTACATTTCATAGGACTCGATAAAGTAAATCAGCATAGTAAACAGCCTACTCTATGCATATCGGACGGAGCTAGCTTTTTTATGTATAGAATTTAGTTTTTTGAATTTCCTTTCTAATTCTCCTTGGCGCTCTTCGAGATTGCTTTTAATTTCTTGCAGATGATACAGGTATTCAATTACTTCTCCCTGAGAAATACCTAGTTCTTTCGCTGTGCTCGCAATTTCGTTTTTAATGGTTGGTTTGACTTGTACATGCAGTTCAACGTATCCTTTAGCTGGTCTGCCCCGTTTTTCATGACCGACTAACTTGCCTTCTAAGTATGCAATGTAATAATCATTCAATAGTTCATGGAAAATTTTCCATGCTTCTTTTTCTGTTTCTGCAATTCCCATGCAGCGCTCAAACAAAGAAGATTGCACGACAAAAGAATTTTCTTTCTTATCGTAGTGGCAAATAGCAGTTTTAGTTATTGCTAATTTATTCATGATGCTCTTATCTCTTTAACGAAAGACTAATTATGTGATTATCCCAAATTATTTATTTTGTTCTTTATGTTTTTTGATTGCCTTCATTACCAGATTGACATATGGATTCCAAACTTCGCCTCCTTTAGTTCGTTTACCATGAGATACTGCAAAACCTTCTAAAAAAATCCGTCTTTAGTTTTAACTGCATAATGTCCACTTTTATTTAGTTCAACCAAATAGCCCGCATTTTCAATTTCTCTTTTGAATTTACGAAAGTCCTTAGGCATCTATGCTCCTTTGCACCCTGTCCGTATTATAACATAATCTGGAGGATTTATATATTTTTACCGCCATGCTTCGGGAATTGCTTTTAGTCATGACAGACAAGCAAATTCTACCCGTAATTTTTCGGCTACCCAAGAGCGCACCATGGAGCCGACAGGAAGCTTTTTCTAGTGTGCCACCTGCAACAACTGATCCATCATCTCCTCATCACAACGAAAATGCATAATGCCTCGTTTAATTACTCGGGATCTTGCTTCTTTTATTCCTAAATCAGAGCTAGAAATCAAATAAAGCGTCTTAGGATTAAGCGGTTTGTGAAATGTCACTTGCTTAAGTCTTCAAAGCATTAATTCTTCGCTTATCGAGCCTGATTTTCTGGTCTTCTCATAGAAATCTCACAATTGATAATTAAGATTAGCAAGTGACAGATAAATCAATCTGCAAGCAAGTATTTACCAGGAAACCAAACAGAGTTAATAACAAATGCAAACGCATTAACTTGCTGTTGGAATAGTACGCGAGTCGATATATATGGCTGGGGATGCAGTACGACAAACAGATCAACCACAGAACCCCGGACAAGGGGGCGGTCAATCTAATGCAGAGAATGAAGTTGACGAATTCCGTCGTAGTCAAAAATCTTTGATTCCAAAAACTAATGGCAATGGCACCGGAACAAGTGCCGAACGGTCACAAACTCCCGCAACCGGACCAGTAGGGTCTGAACGTGCTGGCACTGGAAGTCCATTTTCACCAAACGGGAATGGACAAGCTGGTGACAGAAGTCCATTCGCACCAGATCAGTCCAGAGAAGCATCATCTGAACAAAATGGAGTCGAAAAACCAAACAATGGATCTGGACTAAGAGATACTGTTAGCCCGCATAATCGATCCGATTCAAGAGATAACGGTAACAGACATGACAGATCTGGGAACGGAGAAAGCAACAATGGACATAATGAATCTCGCGTCATAAGGCGAGCTAGTTACGTACAAGATGGCGATGGCGGACAGCAGGGACGAAGAGACGATAGACAGAGCCGAGGGATACAACGCGGCGATGGACTGCGGGCTAAAGAAATCGCGGAAAAACGAGAAGCAGAAGCCAAAACTAGACTCCCTCTTGATTTAGAGCCTAGTATGGCCAGAGCTGATAACATATACGGCCAAATCTATCGAGGGCGCGGCCTGTGGGGAACAGCCATAATGCAGACAAAGCTGCTTGGAAAAAATGATCACCTTGATCCTAAAACTGATCCTAAAGCTGATCCTAAAATTGATCCTAAAGATCGTGTGGATCACCTTGATGAAAAAGATTTAGGCATACTTAGAAAAAATATAGAAGCAATAAATAAGGGAGACTTCAAGACTTACATAGAACCATCCCTGCGAGCCAGCGTGGTAATGAGCAGTTTGCTTAAGGAAAAAAATATTGACACCTTCACGACCACACCAGAAGGGGATAAAGAATATACAGAGGTTTTTATTGCTCCTAAAGGTTCCAATGAAGCTCTAAAAATTTCATTCTACGGAAAAGGTGATCCGACCCACGAAACTCATCTTCATGCAGTCACAATAAAAGATAACCCAGATCGTGCAGATATCGAAATAATGAAAGAGTTTGGTCTTGATCAGAAAATTACAGACGAAACACAACCCATATCCGCTAAGCCAGAAGATGTTGATCAACGCATAAATTCGATATTATCAAAGATGGCTGATAGAGACATTAAGGTAGCAGATCTACGCGCAGCAGCAGCCAAATCAAAGTCTTCCGCTACAACGTCCACCTTACCAGAAGCTGTAGCAGTAGAAGCAGTTACCACCTCCACGGCAATTTTATCACTAGAAGCAGGAGTAACCAAACCAACCCGACCGGCTGAGACGCCGGCAGGCCCCAAAGAGTCGCGTATCATGAATTTGGATCTTATCCAACCAACAGACGTAAATCATGACAGTGACCTGCAGCAAGCACGCTTGAACAAGTTAGTTACCGAATTTTCTCTCAATCTAGCCGGCGATGACAAATTTAAGAGCCCCGCATTTCAAGCTCAATTGGAACGCTACATTGAGGACGCTCCCGATGGCACAGCAGCACTGGAAGACCTTAATAAAGGGATAAAAGAGGCGACCACAGGAGAAAAACCAGAACCAAGCGCTAAGATAATTCCAGGAGAAAAAAGCGCCACCCAGCAAGAATTGCTTGTATACAATCCCGGAGGAAACATTGTTGGCATAACACTGGTGTCGAAAAGTGCGTTGGACGGGACAAAGCCTGCAACTACCGCATCAATAAACTCCAATCTGGCTAAAGTAGAAGGTGTCAAAAATCCTGAAACAATAGCCGCCAAACCAAACGCCGCAACTCCTGCTGACACTGGAAAACAAAATGATGTAGCCGTTGCAAATACAGCCACTCCTTGCGGCAGTGATACGGTTGAGTCAGGCGTCAAATCTGCCGCCGTGGACGCTAAACCAACTCCAGACCGCCCAAGTTCACCGGTTTCACCAACTGTAACAGCAAGTAGAGACAGTACACCGCCGCCTTCCGTAGTTCCGCCAATTACTCGTCCTGCACAACCAGTTCCAACGCCTAGAACTGAGCAACCGACTACGCCAACAACGGCTAATCGGGACACAGCAGCGCCAACAAGTACACCTGGAAATAATGGGGCTATCGATCAATCCACAGTAGCAGCAAAAGATACTGCAAGCAGACCTACTTCTCCAACTAGTCGCCCAGTCGATTCTGCTCCCAGCCGTCCGAGGTTGTCTGATGCTGAAATAAATAATATTTTGACCAACGATGACAAATACAAAAACAAATACAAAGACAACCTCCAATACGGAAAAGACTCGAACGGAAATGACTTGAAAGGTGCCGATGCCGAAGCCTATGTAAAAGCTCTTATCTATCTTCATACCGGCAATCTGGAGGGCATGAAACAATTCGCGGCTGGTGGGGCACATCCACTACCAGATAATACAGCTATGGCTCTAGATGATATGTTCCAGGCAAATGGCTTGCTTCCGTACCCTCCAAGCGAGAAAAATCCCGGCGTAACTGTTATGACCCTTTACAATAAATCAAACGAGGGCAAACTTATTACAAGTAGTGAAGGCATTAGAACTACCAATCTACCTGGCGGAACCACCAAACTCGAATACGTTACCGTTGAACACCAGAAGAAGGAAGGTACTACAGCTGACATAAAACGTGCAAAAGGATTATATAACCCAGTTAAAAACGCTTCCGAAAGTAAAGCAGACATTCTGAGAGTTGGCAACGAAATTCAAAAGCGCATTTCGGGCAGAACCGTGGCTGAGACTGAGGCTGACTTTGGCTCATACGCGACCAAACCCGCTAGCGCTATAGCTAGTAAAGATATTGCTCCCCCAACTACAGTCGGCCAACCTAACAATGGAGCACAGGCAGCAGTAGCAAGAGACGCTGCCGGCCAACCTAACAATGGAGCTAAACCAGCCGTAGCAGCAAGAGGTAATGCAGAAAAACCGCAATCTCCTCCTAGCCGTCCAGCCGATTCTGCGGACTCTCGTCCACAAATGTCAACAAATGAGTTATTACAGAGAGACCGAAAATTCCAACAAAACCTTGCTTTTGGCAATCACTTACGCGGCTACGATCAAGCTACCTATGTAAAAGCTCTTGTCTGTCTTACCACAGGCGACCTTGACGGTATGAACGAATTCTCGGCTGGCGGTAAATTTCCTATGTCAAATCGTACAGCCAGGGCTCTAGATAACATGTTTAAGTCAAATGGCTTGCTTCCATACATGCCAGGCGGTAAGAACTCTGGTGTAACCGTTATGGCCCTTAACGATAGATCACTACAAAGTGAAGGTATTAGAACTACCACACTACGTAATGGAAAAACCAAAGTTGAGCACGTTGATCTTCAACATGCTCAAGGACCATTTGGAAGAGGGCTCATAGCTGATTACAAACGCGGTCTTAAAGGATACAACCCCGTAACCAGGGCTAGCGATGATATGAAACAAATCAAAAGAGTTGGCGATATAATTCAAAAGCGCCTCTCTGGTAGAACTCTAGTTGAAACTCTCACTCACTATGATTCATCCTCATCCACGCCCGACACAACTATAGCTGGTAGAGATACTGTTGGAACGCAACCCGGTATACCTCCACGTCCTCCCACACCCCTTGCCGGCGCCAGAGCTGTGTTGGGAAGACAGAATCAACCAGCCACACCAGACCGTCCCCCAAATCAACCAACAGGGATCACTGAAAGACCGCCAACAGCGCCTCCTGCACCCCCTCTTACAAGAACCCGATCTGCTGATGCCTCTGCTCCGGCTCGCGCTGATGCCAAAGATAAAGTTGCCAAACTACCAGCTGCGCCAACTACATCGGAAGGCGGAAATATTTTTGGCGCTCCTGTGAAAACCGATAAAGATAAGGATGTCACAGAGTTAAACCACACAAACGGAACAAAAATAGATAATACCAAATATCTTGATACTAAGCACAATGGACACAAGCTGCTCGTAAGTTTTGATGAAACAAAGAACGGAAACAAAATTACTTGGAAAAGAGGCGAAGAAGGACGTTTCTTCGGCACAGACAGTCATGGCAAAAAAGTTGGCGCATACGATGATATTGAACTTCATGCCAACGGCAATGTCATATATAAAGATGTTCAAAGAGGCAATCTTAGGGGTGATCTTGTTGTGCGTGGCGATGGACATGAATTACCCATTGGTCCAAAATATGAGTTTGATCAATTAGGACGTTTCACAAAAATTACTAGCGACAAAATACGCGAGTATAAATACAATGGTGACTCTCTTGAACCAACGCAAATAAAAGTACAAAATCCAATAGTTTATCCAGGACTCACATTTACTCACGAATTACAAGCAAATCAAAAAGATTGGGCATGTAAAGATAATCTTAATCGTTCGTGGTCGGCTCCCCAAGGTGTCCATCATCTTGACCAATCCACCGGAACATATACATTTGAAGATTATGTAGGACAACCTAATCATCCAACCAGAGTTTTTCATGCCTCGCACGCCGATGGAAAAATTGAATTCAAACAATTAGCTTTTCATGAGAACGATGGCAAAGTTGATGTGAGAAACTATAACGGTTGGGGTGCTCCAGTCGCTCAACAAACAATAGATCGACAAGATAAATCGGTCAGTGGTCTGATTCAAGCTTGGGACAAGAGCCACTCAATAATTAGAAATACACCTATCAATCGAAACGGACAAACCGACCAACCTCCGCAAGCAAGACCCCCAAGACCTCCTCAAAATAGGAATAGCACCAGACCTCCTATTGAACCAGCACCACCAGCTCCTCCTGTTCCCCAAGTTCGCCCCCGTGGCCTAAATAAAGGTCCAAATGGTGCAAGTGACCGTCAGCCACAACGACCAACTCCACCCACAAAATCCCCAGGTGAATCAACACCGCCCGCCGAAAGAACAATAAAACCAAATGATTCAACCAGTCCTACTGGTAAACGAGAACCACGCAATGACACGCACTGGCTAGAGCGCGCTACGCCTGAAAAAATCGCCAGGGCTTCGACTGAAACTAATTTGGCTAAAGCTTTTACGAAAAAGCTTAATGAGACCAGAAAAGCCTATGGTATACAGCAGGAAGTAGGATTTGATGAAGAAACTACATACTGGGCTGCTGAAAATACAGATCAACAATGCGCAAGGGGAATAGGACATTATGTTCTTAATGGCACCTTGCGCCAGAACTCTGCCTGGGGTCCAGTTATAGGTTCTGGTCCAGGGCAGGATGGGCGTACAGTTGATGCACTGCATGATATGTGGATGAGTAGTGCACCTCATAAGTCAGCAATGTTAGATCCTAGGGTAAATCGAATCGGCATATCACAACGTCGTGTGGGACAAGATTTGGCGTCTCAAATTTCCGGCGAACCAATTAAAAATGGCATTTATTATACAACTTTGAATTTACGACAAGTAAAGCTTGAGGATGAATCAACTGCTCTCAATCAACCTTCATCACCATCGACAACAGTTTCTAGCAGACCAAATCAAGCAAATTTATCGCCAGCAAATAGACCCGGCACTGACTCTAGAGTAGTGTCTAATCAACCTGCTCAAGCTCTACAACGACCTCCTGCACGCACGCAAGATTTGGCATTAAGCTCTCCACCAAGCGCACCACCTGAAGCTCAACGGCCAAAATCTTTACCAGAATCAAACAACGGCACCAAATCTACTGAACGCACTTATTCTGGCATGCTCTCCGCAGAACGGGTAAGCCCTGGCTTCGAAGCAAAAGTTGAAGCGATACTCAATACATTCGATAATGAGGTCATCCAATATTTCAAAGACAGAGAAATCAAAATTGCATCCAAAGATCTAGTTTCGGAACAACAAGGATTTGTAAAAGGTTCATACCATCACGAACAGAAAACACTTTATTTAGCCGAAACACAATACCGAGGATCGCAGCTTGTATCATGTGAACCGTGGATAGGTAATACCGTACCACATGAACTTAGTCATGTTATAGATTATAACAATGAAACAGGACTGCTTTCTAATGAAGACAGGTTCAAAAACACATTTTCAGCAGAATTGAGCAGACTCAGTCCAATGGATCGTGAAAGATTCAAACATCTGGATGCAAACCAAAACCCGCTCGGCAATCAAGAAGCATGGGCATATCTCGTTAATGCTCACCGAAACCAAAATACCATTTGGCCAGCCGAAGAAATGAAAGCCAAGTTTTCTGGAAGTATGCAGGTGATTGCTGACCAAATGAATGAGAAGAAGCTTAGCAGTTTTCTAGATGGTTCAGACAGATCTCAGCAAAATCGAGTTGCTAGTGCTACAACCGTCCCAGTTAGACAAGTTCCTTCCCCAGCCGAAAGACCCAACGACCTATCCCCAAAATCTGCTACCACACAAGTAAACCCGAAAACCGCCTTGCCACCTGACTATACAATTCTTCTAGCCGGAGAACCAAAAAGCCTAGCTGGTAAGGGCAATCCCAAATTAGGTGGTGCTGCTACACTCATGTCGACCGACGAAGACGGCAATCGGTATCTCAAATATCCTAATGATACATGGGTGGTTATGGGTCCCGGGGGGAAAGCAGGACGCGTTGTTGGTCCAGTCAATCCAGAAACCGGGTATCGGCATATGGAAGGTTTCGGACCCAAGCCAGAAAATCGTTTCTCAGTCGATATGAAGCCTACACCTCAGGGCGGCTTGGAATATAAGTTTTTTGATGGTCGTCCAGATATTGTCGTCAACCCAGCGCCCAAACCAAATGAAATGCCGTTAGCTCCAACTAAACAAATGCCCTCTGTAGGACCTACCAAACCATTAGATCAATTGCGCTTAGCCAAAGCGGCCCGAGCAGAAGGTCGTACCCTTGAGGGTACTGGTGACATGGAATCAACATCACCTGAGGTTGCTGCAGCTAGGGCTGAGTTAAAGGAAACTCTTCAAGCTCAAAAACTTTATAGCACGCGTGTAGAAGAAATACTCAACAAGTTAGAAAGACGATGCTACGAAGACGATGGTTTAACAGTCCCCTCTGCAGAAAATTTGGCTGATGCGTATAAAACCGCAGCAGCTATATTGAATAATCCAGGAATTGGTATCTTTACCGATAAGGATTTGAAAGACAAAACTGTTTTGGAAGGTTTGCGAAATCTATCCGATATTGAGGGAATTGATCAAGGACACTCGTATCTGGGCTTTTGTGGAGAAACCTGTGCCGATAAGTATATAGCCCAAAGAGACGCGCGCGTTTATATGACAGCCTTACAACAAGTGATACAAACTGGTAGTGCCAAAGTAGGAGATCAATCATTTGAGCCAGCACACTTTAACCCGAGTGACGAGGAAACCCATTGGAGCATTGATAATGAAGGCGGACACTATATAGTAGGAAATTACAAGTATCCGCAAGACGGCGCACGCAATATGGCAAGTATGGTAATACAAAATCTTTGTATGGCATATGCGTACCAAGAGAATGGTCGCACTGATTTACGAGGTATCAATCATATTAACATTGAAAACTTTACTGGCGCAATGACTGGGACACCTATGCTTACTGTCGCAATGACTGGGCAAGACAATAGTCCAAATAAGATTCATGCATGGATAGATGATTCCATAGCTCGTGATGCAAAGGCTAAAGGCAGATTGCCACTACTTTTGTATCCCGGGACACAACAATATCACTGGACAACGGTTAATAATGTAGGAGAGTCGACAGTGCACCCAGGCCGAGCCAAAGTATTGTGGGACAATCAATGGGGTAAAGCCAAAGATCCTGGCTGGTCTCTTACAGAATGGATCCAAACTCATCCTGTTGATCCCTACTAGAAACTGTCATTACTTTTCATGATAAAGCTTGCCAGTCGATCAACAAATTTTTGACCACCATAGGCATTTAGGTACACATAGTCAAGACGCCAGTTTTCGAAAAGCTTTTAGCCATCCCAATTATCTTTTATTTGCTTCAGATGTTTGGCAATAGAGAGAGCTGAAGACTTTGAGACAGAACCATTTTTAGCCCAGCGGGGCCATTGGCTAATTGATTTTTGTACTTCATTGAAGATGGGGTTAATTTGTCTTGGCGTTAGGCTTAGTTTTTCAGCTAATTCTTTGAAATATTTTTTTCTTAGCACATCTTCAATATTTCTAGTCAATAACCAACCGGCTTTAATTAGGTTATAGTAATCTAGCGATGGAAAACGGTGATCTGCATGAAGCAATCCGCTTGCTGTATGCACATGGATTTTGAGGTTGGATTTATAGCGATCAAATCGTTGCACCCCGAAAAATCCACGGCGCCCTTTTGAAACGAAAAGATGTGTAGGTGGCATCTCCAGTCCGGCTGCCTTAGCCATTAAACTATAAGCATATTCTATTTGGTATTTAATATCACTGTTTTCTTCCTCTTAACCGGGTGGGCGGTTCTGCTATTAATTCATCTAGCGAGGATGGTAATACTAATGTTGTGTTTAGTAATTTATCAAAACTATTGGCCTCTCCTAATACAAGCGCTATTTTTGTCAGAGATTCTAATGAAATTTGACCAGTTTGCTCAAATCGTTTTAAACTGCCAAGACTTATACCAGCGCGACTAGCTAATCCTGACTGAGTGAGATTAAGCTCTAGCCGTTTTTGGCGCCCTCTTTGCGAAAGCATCTGCATAATTTGTTTTGGTGTTGGATCATTTAAAGATAACATATAGACCAGTATATCACTAATATTAATATATTAGCTAATATATTAGCCAATATATTAAGCATTTTGCGCGCTACGGTTAGAATTTTTCTGTTATCATTGCCACTCAATAAAAGGTGGTAAGGCATATTTATGAATAAATTAAAACAGAAATTTTTATGCTGCTTAGTACTGCTTTTAATTATCAGCGCATCAATAATAGCCTGGTCAATTTTCATCGAACCCAATACCTAACTGATAAAACTATATCTTAACTGCTCGAGTTTGAATTTTAACGCCAAGATTTTTTTGAATTGCGTTAAAGATAGCAGCTAAGTTATCCATGCTTGGGTTGCCAGCTTTAGTAAGCATACGATGAAGACTTTTAGATGGCTTGGCTGTATCTAATGCCAATGTTTCAAAGCCAACCGTTGCATTAATAAGATCACGCAGAACCAGACGAGCAGTTTCCGGCTCATCATTGAAGAACAAAGTTACTGCCTCATCAAGTAATGCCTTAGCAAAAGCAGGATCGCGATTGACCCGTTCCATTATTGTTTGTTTAAAATCTCGAGTTAATACCATGTTAATCACCCTATACATTTAGCTCTTATCGATTCTAATTTTTTTCGCCTTTTGTACTCTTTATATAAAATTTTGGCTCTAGATATATCAGTTCGCTGACTCTTTTTCGTTCCACCACCAAATAAAATAATTAAAGCCTCTCCATCTTGCGCAAGATAAATTCTGTAACCAGGACCCCAATCGATTTTATATTCGCCTATGCCTTCAAACCATTTTATAGAAGATGTCTGCCCCATTTCCATTCTTAGTTTTGCCACCGCAATTTTTGCAGCAGCATCAGGTGATAATCCATCAAACCACTTTTTATAAGGATTAGACTGATCTTCCCGAATATATTCTTCAACTTTCACTAATTTCATTATATAAAGTACCATATAAGTTACTATTATGCAAGGGGGGTTACAACATATAATTAACCCTCAACATTTCAAATTGCATTTACATCTCTGAGCTGAAGCTACTTTACTGAATTGCTGTGACAGAACAGTGACAAATAAAAATATAAATTGAGAAATACAATCTATAATGAGCGATGATATTTAACGATTATCATTTATAAAAATTGCTAAGCGATCAACAAATTTTTGGCCGCCGTATGCATTTAGGTGTACATAATCAAGAAAATCGGCTGGCGAAGAAAATTGTGCATCATGAGAAAGATCAAGCCAATGAGCACCGTTATCCTGGCAATCTTTTTTTAATTGTGCAGAATAATTATGCCAAAATGAAGGCGGTAAAAGATCTCTCACTGGTTTGAGCATTGGCATATCTACAACTATTACTGTTATGCCAAGCTCTCTTAAATACTGCAAAGTTGCTAAAAAATAAGTAGATTGGGCAGCTAATGTTTTTGGTTTTAATTGAGCAAAACGTTTTTCATATTCTGACTTATTACCACGAAAAGGAACATGTGGATTAGGAGTAACCACATTGGTACCCACAGCAACAGAGCCGCCACCACCATAAATAGGTTGTATAGGCGCGATTATTACACTAAGAATTGACAGAGACGTCCTAGAATGGTTCAAAAACAAGGTTATGGCTACCAAACTCGCATAAACGCACTGCTTAGAGCATATATGAATGCACGCAAAACATGTAAAGCAAACCGAAATAAAAACACCAAATAAAAAGGTTTTGCAATGACCTAAAACACATTGCCCTTAGTGGTTAGCATCATTAAACTATGTATGAAAACGAAACCTTATCTTCGTTCTATCGCTTTGAAAGAATACACTGATCAGGATTATTATCCTTTCAATATTCTCTTCTTTGCTTGGCTGTCAGCGTTTTAGCTCTTGCTTTTCAAAATCTCTTTGGGCCACCCTTAGAACCAAGGGCGATGCAGCAGCGTTTTTGCCTGCATTTGAATCAATATCGTAGATATCCCCTACGGCAATATCTACAATGCATTTGGCGAGTTGGTTAGTATCTTTTGGTTTTTTGTATTTAGCCATGCCCACATTATGATATTATGAGTCAAGATGTTAAGTTGTCTATTTGTCTCTCAACAGTTCTTACGTATTGCCGTGAATGAATCAAAGAATATGCAAATAATCAAAGCCTGCGGGAAGGTGATTGTTTTTGCATTAATTTGTTGCTTATTCTCTTACATAAGCGAAGGATATGTATGGCAGAAAGCTGTTTGCTCCGGAGTTCCATTTGGTATTGCTACTGCATTTTTTCTAGGTACTTATAAAAAAAATGGGTGGTCGTGGATTGGCTGTGCTGCTATCTATTTATTAGGTCGGCTTGGATTGCAGCATTTACTTGGAATGTAGCTTATTCAAGCTGACCCACTACCTACTTTTCTAATGAAGCTGGCATTAGTTCAGATGTTTTCGGAACTATCAGCTGAATCGGTCTGGAATCAATTTCACAATGTAAAGTCAAACAAAAACGATAACTAAGACATAATATGCATACTATTTTTTGTATCCACTAGTCAGTTCACGAGCTTTCTGCCTATCTTGCAAAGCAAGACTTTCTTTCCCCAATTTTCGATAACTTTGCGCTCGCAGATCATAAACAGAAGTGTTTTCTAGATCTAAAGATAGCGCTTTATCAAAGTCGCGAATTGCATCTGCATCGTTACCTAATTGCTGATAAGCATATCCGCGCCCTTTAAAAGTATCAGAACAATAAGGATCTAAAACTATTGCTTTTGTAAAATCTGCGACTGCGCCTTTATACTGTTTAAGTTGCGTTTTGATATCCGCTCGCCCCAGGTAGCCTTTTATTGCTAATTCTGGTTCTAAGGCAAGCGCTCTGTCATATACGGCAAGCGCATCTTGAGCATGCCGGTGACTGCCAAGATAATCACCATATGCTAATAAGTCGGCTGCTGTGGAAACCATATGATTAATAGGGTCAAAAACAACGACTTTGTGCTGATAATCAATTGTCACCCTAAAATGGCTCAAAAAATTATTACCTAAAATTGCCGCATCACTTAAATCACCCATAGACACATTCTTTTTGCGAAGCATAACGGCAAAGATTGGTTTCGGAAATTTGAGCGATCCCACTTGAAGGTTTTTAAAACACTCGAAACCAATATCACCAGTCCGTAATTGTAGACCGCTAACACTATCGCATGCAGAAATTGGACCGCGCAAAAGTTTTGCAACTACACTTTCAAAAACTGTATTAAAGGTTGCACCAGTGTCTACTACAGCGGATAATTTTTCTGTCCTATCTAAAATTATTCCAATTAAAGGTATGTTATTGTAGTCTTTAAAAGGGACAACCACTGCATTTGATGAAAATGATAAAGCCTTTCTAGGATCTATCAGACTAAGTTGTTTAGCCTTGTAATCAATAGTCAAGGTAAATCTTTTCAGTATATTACCTCCTAATAATCCTGCAGTTTTATCGGGAGCATCAGAAAATGGTTGAACAAACAAACATATATTAGAAAGTGTGGAACCCCCAATAACCATTTTTTCTATGTTACAAATATCAGCATTGCTCCAAACACCATCGACATACATTGGCAAACATTCAACTTTAGTTATACTGTTTGCTGTATTTTCCCAAATTATCGTTTGTGAACAGCCGGTATCCAAAAGGAAATCAGTCTTTCTGCCATTCAATTGGATCGGCAGTAATATAAGCCCACTATTGTCATAATGAAAAGGAATTGTGACCAAACTATAATCGAGTGGCTTGAGATATTGATCTTGATAAAAGGCGTAATAATCTCGAAACATGTCAATTAGAGAGCAAGTTCTACTGTTAAACGTAAAACTGATAAATTTTATAAATAGACATGCTATCAGTCCTGAAACTATTATCCCAAACAATAATTTCCTACGCGGAGAATTTAAAATACTGAATATGTAATGGCTCTTTTTAAACATATCTAGCGATTCTCATTTATGAAAATTGCTAAGCGATCAACAAATTTTTGGCCGCCGTATGCATTTAGATGGACATAATCAAGAAAATCGGCTGGCGAAGAGAATTGTGTATCATGAGAAAGATCAAGCCAATGAGCACCATTATCCTGACAATCTTTTTTTAATTGTGCAGAATAATTATGCCAAAATGAAGGCGGTAAAAGATCTCTCACTGGTTTGAGCATTGGCATATCTACAATTATCACTTTTACTCCTCGAATTTGCAAACTAGGGGTTTTTGCCAAATTTTACCGTGCGGTAAAATTTATTGCCATATATACCTTTTTGATCTATAATTTACCGTACGGTAAATAAAACGGGTTAAAACGCATGAAAATTAATTCTCCCAAAGATTTTGCTCTTGTAATAAAGAGAACTAGAACTGATTTAAAGCTAACCCAGTCTGATCTTGCTGGCGCTTGTGGTACCGGTATACGATTTATAGTGGACTTAGAACATGGCAAACCAACATGCGAATTAGGCAAAGCAATTCGAGTGGCTTTAATGTTAGGAATTAAACTTGATGCTATTGCAGTGACTGAAAAGTAATCATGAAGAAAAACAAGAGTCTTTCAGTTAGATTACGCGGAATTCCTTTGGGAATTCTTGAGCAGACGCAAGATGGTAAACTACGGTTTGAATATCTTGACAGTGCGCAAGTACCCATCTCACAGAGTCTACCGCTTAGCAGAAAACGCTATGGAAACGTGCTTTGCGAAACATATTTTGGTGGACTTTTACCGGAAAGTGTAAATGCTCGTCAAGCAATAGCCGCAAAGTACGGTGCTAATCCAAATAACACATTTAGCCTCCTTGCCTCTATAGGGCACGATTGTGCTGGAGCTGTATCTTTGGTACCTATAAATACTCCTGTAGTACCAGATGGATCAAATACGCTTAAAATTGTGCAATTGTCAGATTCTGATCTTGAAAAACACATTATTGACTTACCACAAAAACCACTTTTTATGGGGGTTAGAGGTTTGCGGCTGTCTTTAGCGGGTGTGCAAGAAAAAGCAGCCGTGTGTGTCAGAGATAATAAGATATGCCTTCCTACAAACGAAACACCAACAACGCACATCCTAAAACCAGCAATTAAGCGATTTGATTCAACAGTTCAAAATGAGTATCTGTGTATGAAAGCAGCTTCTAAACTGGGTATTCCCGTTCCTGATGTTGACATTCGTAAAGCAGGCTCGCAGCAGTATCTATTGATAGAGCGTTTCGATAGACGTTTTTTAAACAATAACCATATTGTTCGAATTCATCAAGAAGATTTTTGTCAAGCCTTGGGGGCCCAGCAGAAATATGAGCGATTTGAAGGTCCAGGACTCAAAAGCTGCTTCGACCTTCTTCTTAGATCGACCATTCCTGCAATTGACCGAAACAGACTCATAGAGATAGTGGTTTTCAATTTTATAATAGGAAATGCTGATGCTCACGCTAAAAACTTTGCCTTACTGTACGACGAATTAGGCAATTTCCGTATTGCACCATTCTATGATATTTTGTGTACCCAAATCTACGAAGATCTTACCCATGATATGTCAATGAAAATCGGAAACCAATACAAATTCAATAAGGTTACTGTAGAAGATTGGCAGCTGTTTTGCCAACGAGCCGAATTGTCTTTTCCAATTCTGCGTCGCATGGTTGAAAATCAAAGCAGGAATCTACCAATTATTCTCCGTCAGCTTGATGATATTCTAAAGAAGACAGAATTCAAAACCGCATTTACTTCACGTCTTTGCAAGCAAGTGGAAAAAAATTGCCAAGCTTTGAGACAGCGGTTCAAATTCGAGAAATAGAAAAGTTACTGCCTCATCAAATAACGCCTAATGACGGTATCTAATGACTGTCATTTATGAAAATTGCTAAGCGATCAATAAATTTTTGGCCGCCATAAGCATTCAGATGGACATAATCAAGAAAATCGGTAGGCGAAGAAAACTGTGCGTCATGAGAAAGATCAAGCCAATGAGCACCATTATCCTGGCAATCTTTTTTTAATTGTGCAGAATAATTATGCCAAAATGAAGGCGGTAAAAGATTTCTCACTGGTTTGAGCATTGGCATATCTACAACTATTACTGTTATGCCGAGCTCTCTTAAATACTGCAAAGTTGCTAAAAAATAAGTAGACTGGGCAGCCAGTGTTTTTGGCTTTAATTGAGCAAAGCGTCTTTCATATTCTGGTTTATTACCACGAAAAGGAACACGTGGATTAGGAGTAACCACATTAGTGCCCACGGCAACAGAGCCGCCACCACCATATATAGGTTGTATCGGCAAGCGATTAAATAATACTGCTTCTGCTTGTGTGTTCAAAGCTGTATTGTGTATTGAATTAAATAAGTGTTCTACAAATGTATGAACTGCCAAATTAATGTCTTGCCGATATTTAAATACAGCCAATTGGTTTTTTATTAGCCAAAAATATTTTTCTATTGTATTGCTAAATGCATAATCTACTAAATTTACCATATCTACATACGGACTTAAAAACTGAAAAGTCTCTGTGGCACTGGCTGAAGCCAGTGTGGCATCTAAAAAAGAACGGGGGCTTAAACTGAGAATTACTATTTTAGGATGATGTGATTTAGTAAAAAAGGCTTTGCTCATCAAATAATAATCCGATGGCATAGCACCACCCATGGCGAGATTGACCAAATGCAAATTAGCAGTATTATATTTTTTATCTAAGTGCTGCAATGATTTTTCTAATGCCACACAGTTGCGATCAGTGACACAATCTCTTGATTGATTTAAAGCTATTGCATCCGCCTGTATAAAAGCCGCATTAATTTGCGAATCTCCCATTGCCACTATATCTGGTGCAGGAGTTGAGAAATACGCTCTTGCCACCCACCAGGGCCAAGGGCCAAATTGTTCACTCTCATAAGAACAATTTTTCACGAAAAGTTTTAATTTATTCAACGAATCATTAGGGACACTACTATGTTTTGGGTTATTTTTTGAGCTGTGTTTGCGTGATTCTTGTAATAGCAAAACACTGGTTGGCAGTATGTTCAATATAACGAAGATAAGTAACGAAGCAACTGTTACAACAGAAAACCATTTTGGCCGTTTGTTATTAGTAATAGACGCACTAGATAATGGTGATATGTCTTTTTCACGAACAAGCGTTTTATTGGCTAACATCGTCATAATTTAATACCTGTCTCGGCTAAGTGCCTTCGATCAGTCGTATTAACCTTATTTTGATCAGTGGTATTAGTTTTATAGAGCTCGTGCTCAGCAATATAATCAGCAATCAATTTGATCATCTTAATACTACCAGTAGTACTAAGATGCACAGTGTCACCAAAATCTTGATCATTAAAACAATTAACATCATCTAAATCTAGAAAATGAGCACCAAAAGATTTGGATAACACTTGCAAATTATCTTTATAAAGAGCTGATATATATTCGGGCAAAAGGTCTCTGTTAACAGAGGTAATAGGCATAGCCACAACTAAAACTTTAATGTTATTGTCCTCTGCTATCTTCAGTACATCTACGAAGAAACTCGATTGACAAGTAAAAGTATCCCAATTAATTTTGCCATAGCGTACACGATATTCGTCTAAGTTTTTCGTAAGACGATCTGGGTCTAACTGCACCTTAGGTTGAAACAAAGCTTGATTGGCTCCTATAGCCATCGGATTATAGGAAGGCAAAAGGTTGTGTATATTAGTTACAACAGCTTCGTTTGCAAAAGTAGATGGCTCATCTCGGCCATCTATTAAGGGACCCGCTTGTGTATATAATCTTTGACCTTGCTTGGTGCAAAAAGCTAGTATCTCGTTTCTCTGTCCATAGATAGGAAAATGCTGGGCTAGAAAATAATCTAGATGCGACTGCCAGTCTTTTCCCTTATATAAATATATTGCTCCATCTTTGTCTGTAGCAGAAAAATATTTAGACAAACAACGATACGGATCTGTACTAGCTGGGCTAGCAAGCAGATTATCTACAAAATCACGCGGACCAACTCCATATATAAGAAGCTTGGGATGGTCTTTACCAGTCAACAAAAGTTTTGTAATCAAATAAGCGTCCGAAGGCATTAATCCGGGCAAAGCAAAACTAAAGTTTTCAGCTTCATTATTACTTTGTTTACTCATAAGTGAGCTGAGTAAATCGCTTTTGTGGTGAAGTGCACCATTGATGGTGTGATTATGAAAATGAGCATCAGCAAGATTGACCGGAGTCAGAACTAAGGAAGAGCCAATGATTACTATTTTGGCTGGATTATTTCTTTGACGATTAAAATCAGTCAACGCCCATTCAGTCCAAGTTTTTTCTTGGATTTCGGCCAAATTATTTTTGTCTTTAATTGATTCCATGTCTTTAAACGGCTCTATGACTTTAACTGTCAAGAAACCAATGCTCAAGAAAAACAATAAAGCGATGACGAATCTAGACATCATTAAAATATTTACTGCAAGATCAACTCGAGACCGTAAGACAGTAATAATTAGAATTGGAAGTATATAAAGCGCGGAGAGCTGTCAGGACTAAATATAGTCAAGACGCACATCAAAATCACCATAACTGCTACTTGAATAGCCCAAGGGGGACTTTGATAAAAACGCTTATCGTTCAGCCAATTCACTATTACTTGAGAAACCATTAGCAATGGTAAAAGCAATAGAAGACCAGGGAAAATTATCGGATCGCGAATTTGCAAAACGGCCAATTGCTTGATACTGAAATGCAACAGCTCATAGGGAGCATGCATCAACTGCTTAATAATGTGCCAAGCAATTTTTTCGCTGTCCGCACGAAATAGCACCCAACCTAAACATACGAGTTGGAAAGTACAAATAATTGAGACAACGTGATAAAGCTTAGATTCCAAAATTGCTTTTGGTACGCGCAGTCTTTCTAACAATTCAGTATATTCTTTATGCAAAATAAGCAGCGCACCCTGGTAAGCACCCCAAAGAAGAAAGTGCGAACCAGCACCATGCCATAAACCACCTAATGTCATTGTTATGAATAAATTGCGATAACTCATCCACTTAGAACAACGTGAACCACCTAAAGGTATATAAAGGTAGTCACGCAACCAGGTAGAAAGACTTATATGCCAACGACGCCAGAAGTCGCTAACGTTAGCAGCTAAATAAGGCAAATTGAAGTTAATTGGTACCTTATAGCCAAACAATTTAGCTGAACCGCGAGCAATATCTGTATAACCAGCAAAATCAAAAAAGATTTGAAAAGCAAATGCGTAAACAACAAGCCACATATCTATTGATGAAAATTGCTCAGGATGATTAAAGCCTGCCTGAACGACCAAAGATAAATTATCAGCTAGCAATACCTTTTTGGCTAAGCCCATTAAAATGAGCTGCATACCTTCATCGAGATATTCCCACTTAAATTTAGCTGGAATACTCAATTGTGGAATGAAGTCTTGATAACGTTTGATCGGTCCAGCTATCTGAGTAGGGAAGAATGAAGCAAATAAAGCAAATTCAGGGAAAGATTTGACTAATGGTTTTCCCTTATAAATTTCTGCCACGTAATGAATGAATTCAAAAACAAAGAAAGATATGCCCAAAGGCAAAATTATATGTAAATGTGGCTCATGCCAATCAATATGGGCTAAGCCTAGTGTTCCCTTAACACTTACCAAAGCAAAGCCAGCATATTTAAAAATACCAAGAGTAATCAAGTTGGCAGCCACTGTAGCGATAAGCCAGCCCTTTTTGTGTTTTTCGCTTTTTGCCAAGCGATTAACCATTAAGAAGTTAACTACAGTCAAACCTAAAATAAGTAGTCCATAAACAGGACGCCAAGACATATAAAAAACGTAACTGGCTACCAGAAGTAAAGGCACACGAAACTTATGCGGTACAAGCCAGAAAGAAATAAAAACTATAGGCAGAAAAATAAGATACTGCAGGCTGTTAAATAACAAAATTTATCCCCCAAGCTTGGCGGTTATCAATAGTGAATTTACCAATGATAAAGGTTAGATTTCAAGTATGTCTAGTGGAAGAGCCTTCTATTAAGCTAAATGTCTTTAGGTTGGACTTCACTGTGTGAATGCTCGGCTTCTTCATGTGCCTTTATGAAGCCTTCTGGCACCAATTGATAACCCCCACCATAAACAGTTTTAATATATTTTCGTTCTGATGTTTCTAACCTTGTTCTCAAATGCCTAATATGTACGCGAATTGTATCAACGTCGTCATCCGGAGAATATCCCCATACTTCTTCCAACAACTTTCCGGTTGAAACAGTTTGTCCGTGATGTTGCATCAAGCAATGCAAAATCTCAAATTCAGTTGGTGTTAACTTTACAACCCTATCTTGTACTTTGGCTTGCAAATTTTCCGGAATAAGAATGATTTCACCAGCAGTCAAAATCTCAGGCAAATTCGCTGAATCAGGCGAACCACCAGAACGTCTCAATAATGCTCTAACCCTCACTTGCAATTCGGGAATCTCAAAAGGTTTGACTAGATAATCATCAGCACCAGCGTCAAAACCAGAAACTTTATCTTTAGTCATACCAAGAGCAGTAAGCATCAATATTGGAATTGGATTAGTGACCGGATTCTGCCTCAATCTTTGAGAAACAGTAAAACCATCCAAATCTGGCATCATGACATCTAAAACAATTAGATCAGGCTTATTTTGCTGAGCAAGGGCTAATCCTTTTATGCCATCGTGCGCCACGGTAATGTGATGACCCAATAGCTCAAGATTTATTTTTACCAACTCTGCTATTGCTTGATCATCGTCAATAACTAAAATTCTCGCCAAGATTCTTCTCCTATGAGAGTTGCCTTTTTTGTTTATACAAACTGTGACATTTAAAGTACGTTAGCCGTAGTCAATTTTACGGCAATTTTGACTTTACGCTCACCCCGTAAAATTGTAAGTGTAACAACTTGACCTGGCTTTTTCAGCTCAAGATATGACAAGAGGTCATCTACCGAGTGCACATTGACATTATCGACAGCAGTAATAATATCAGCAGCATTAACATCCAGACTTTGGATAGTAAACGGTCCTTGCTGATAAACCGATAATTTTGCACCACATAAACCTGCTGCTGCTGCTGGTCCTTTCTCATCTAGTTTAGTGACACGTAAACCTTTATCAACCACCTGTACAGCCTGTATACCAAGATCAGGCCTTACGATTTGGTGATTGGCAATCAATTGCGGCACAATTTGCTTGGCTATATTAATAGGAATAGCCAAGCCAATTCCCGCTGATTGTCCTGAACGACTGAGAATGGCGGTAGTGATACCAATTAGTTTACCTTGAGAATTTAATAATGGCCCGCCAGAATTTCCAGGATTGATAGCTGCATCTGTTTGTATTATCCCCTTTATTAGTCGGCCGTTTTCAAGTCTTAGAGTCCGCCCCAGACTGGAAATAATTCCTTGGGTCATAGTACGGTCCAAACCAAAAGGATTGCCTATAGCAAATACTCTGGCTCCTACTTCTAAATTTGACGAATCTCCATAAGGAATTATTGTCAATTTAATTGCTAAAGGCAGATCAATTTTTATCACTGCTAAATCATTGGCTGGATCAACGCCTACAATTTTAGCCGTCAAAACTGTGCCATCAAAAATTGTTGCCCGCAAAGCATTAGCATGCTGAATAACATGATAATTAGTAAGAATATAGCCATCATCACTGATGATAGTCCCCGATCCAAAACCTTCATGCGGAACAAGATTAAACATAGAATCTTCCGGAGCCGCTGTGGTAGAAATATTTACTACTGCTTTATTTGCACTTTTATAAATGCGAATATTATTGGCTTCTTCTTCACTGATATGCGAAGTAACAATTTTATCTTGTGACGCACTGGCAGCTGCTCTTAAAATCGCAAAGCTCGCTGGCAAGAAATTTATGCTGACAATGACTAGCAAAATAGAAGGCACCGCACGATTAAGTTTCAAGTAGATGTTCCTCCTATTTTTGGTTCTGTTCCGGCAAGTATACGGCCAATATTGGCTTTGTGTCTTAGGGTGACATAAATAAAACCAAGTATGCAATAACAAATATAGCTTGGTATTGTCTGGAAAAATATCATAAGTGGAATACAAGCGGCTGTAGCCAGAATGGAAGCCATAGAAACTATTTTACTTGTATAAAGCACAATCATCCAAGTAATAAAGGTACATGCTCCTACTCTCCAATCTAAAGCAAATAATGTGCCCAAACCAGTAGCCGCACTCTTCCCACCCTTAAAACCAAGAAAAATCGATCGACTATGACCGATTAAAGCAGCTGTTGCAAGCAAAACAGGGAAAAGAAAAGACTCATACGTTGGTTCGATGTACGCACCTTCAAGCCATGGTTTGTCCATGAAATATAGCTTTTCACTTTCGGTCGCAAAGAGCACAGGCAAATATCCCTTTAAGAAATCTATTATAAAAACAGCTATGCCCGCAACTTTGCCAACATTGCGATAAACATTAGTAGCGCCCGTAGAACCACTGCCAACTGTTCTAATATCTATCCCTTTTAAAACTTTAGCCAGCCAATAACCGGTTGGTATTGAACCAATTAAATATGCAATGACGAAACAGAAACAAATACCAACCATCGATTATTTATTCCTTTCTCTGGCCCTCAATTTAAATTTTATCGGAGTTCCAGAAAAATTGAAGGCTTCTCTGAACTTTCGTTCTAAATAATGCTGGTAATTATCTGTCATCAATTCTGGATCATTGACAAATAGCAAGAAAGTGGGTGGATGACTATCTACTTGTGTAGCATAGTAAATTCTCAATCTCTTAGAACGTTTACCTGAAGGAGGAGGTGTCAGGGCCACCGCTTCGTTTATTACTTGATTTAATAAGGCCGTTTGCACTTTCTTGCCACCTTGCTCATAGGCTTTTTTTGCAGCCGTAAGTAAATCATTTGTCCTTAACTTATTTATTGCGCTAGAAAAAATAATGTCAGCAAAAGCAAGTTGTTTGAGTTCGCTCTTTATTTCGGCCGTAAATCTATTCATAGTTCGCGAGCTACGATCTTCCATTAGATCCCATTTGTTCATAACAATAATTGCTGCTTTACCAGCTTCTTCAATTTTAGTGGCTAACTTTTGTTCTTGATTAGACACTGGTTCGTTGACATCGATAAGTAAAGCAACGACATCTGCTCGATCAATTGCTTTTAAGGCTCTTACAACCGCAAATGCTTCTATACCATAGTCAACTTTTGACTTACGTCTAACTCCAGCTGTATCAATTACAACGTATTCTTGTCCTTCAAATTTTAACTTGGCATCAATAGCATCACGAGTAGTACCGGGCTCTGCTGAAACTATTGTGCGTTGACGACCAAGCAATACATTTAGCATTGATGATTTGCCTACATTTGGCTTACCTACAATAGCTAAAGCAATTGTTTCTTTTGTTTCCTCTGCTTCTTCTAATTCTTCCTCTTCATTGCCGTTTGGTTCTTCTTTCTTTTTTTTATACGATTTAGGGAAAGCTTGAGTTACTCTATCTAATAAATCTCCTACTCCACCGGTTCCGCGCATAGCAGACAATGACACAGGTTCTCCTAAGCCAAGGCGATAAAAATCAAAAACATTGTTTGCTTCAGCTGGCGTATCTATTTTGTTTACTGCCAGTATGGCCGGCTTATCTGTGCGTCTGAGCATCTTAGCTACATCTTCATCGTACGGATTGAATCCATTTTTCCCGTCGACCAGAAAAATTATGACATCTGCCTCTGTGAGAGCAAGTTCCACTTGTTCAAGCACTTGTTTCGACATTTTTTCTTTATCATTCAGAATAATGCCACCGGTATCGATTACTAGAAAATCTTCTCCTGCCCAATGAACTTCGTGATAAAGGCGGTCGCGAGTTATGCCAGGGCTATCAGCCACAATGGCAGTGCGAGTCCCAACCATACGATTGAATAGCGTTGATTTACCCACATTAGGCCGACCCACAATTGCGACAATATTCATAGATCTATATCGCTATTGCTCGTCCTTGGGTTTATCTGCTTTTGGTTTGATAATTTTTTCAACTTTAAATGGTCCAAATTTTTTGCCCAGCTTGGGTGCTTGAGCATCTAGAAAGCGCATAAGAACGTCCTTCGCTGTATTCAAATATACAGCCAGCTCTGTATCTCCCCCTTGGTCTGGATGAACACCGGGTGCAGCTATCGCCCTCTTCCAGGACTCTTGCGCAATTTCATACGTAATATTATCAGGCCGCACGCCTAAAATCAAACACGCCTTTCTTACATCTGGTGGCACCACTCGTGGTTTGAAGGGAAAATTTTTAGGTGGAGTCTTAACATCTGCTTCTTCTACAATCGGAGATTCTGAGCTTTTTGTTGAACCAACAAATTTGCTACGGGCAGGATTGTTTAACCAAACCTCGAATTCTTTTCCACTGCCGATTGAGTATCCATGCGAAAATTCAGCCATTTGTTCAGCAGTAGTTCTGATATGACTTTGTATTAGATCGCGTAATTCATCACCAGAACCAGAAGGCTTTTCTTCAATACTACTCTCTCTTTTCTCCTGAATCGCCATATCACCTGTATCAGTTTGGCTGTTTTTGAGGGGAACCGAGCTTTGTGGCATTATAGGCTTGTCTTTCAATAAAGAAATAAGCTTGATTTCGGCAGGCGCACTATCAGGAGGGATCGGCGTTTCTGGGACGGCCAGATGATTGCCTGTGTCCCCCAAACCAGCACGAATTTTCGAGGCTAAGTCCTTGTGCAATTCGGCAACAACTCGAGATATCTCAGTATCGGATTTATCGACTGGCTTCTCGGGTTCAATAATAGGATGCGATCCTGTTAAGCGCTCCAGTGGCAAAACGACCTCTTCTAATTTAATCGTTCCAATTGGTAAAGAAGAAGGCTTAATCGCCGGAGGGACCTCAATACCAGCCTGATTAAGTATTTTTCCAAAGGTTTGCCCTTTGACGCTCTGGCCCGAGCCAGGATCTCTTTCTATTTGATTGGGTAAAGATCCGCCCTTTAATCGAGCAAAAGGAGAAATAGACAAAGCTTGCTTATTGCCTTTATTCGCTTCTAGGCTAATTAGTGAACCGTAAGATATTGCACCTGGCGCCAAGGCATTTTCCATACTCTCACCACTTGTGAGCCTTAACTTCGCGTCAACACTGAGAAGATTTTTGGCATAGTCTTTTAGCGATGACACTTTGAAGTAATAAACGGTCTCTATGTCCTTCCAGGACATGTGAGCTAATTGATTAAAATAATCACTCATCTGAGGACCGTTATTCGCAAAATTGAATGTGACTTCCTCTGCTTTATCAGTCTCTTTGTTTTTAACCAGGGTTAAATTATCACTAATTTCTTCGCTTGGCTTGATTGATACATTAGCTTTATGTGAGCTAGTTTTTTGTGAGCCGCTTATGGCTAACCTTTCTTTTAATTCATTGTTCTGCAGCTCTAACTGTCTAAGCTGCCAAGTAAGGTCCGAAGATGTCTGCACATCCATGCCAAAGTCGCCGCCCCGGGCAGCAATTATCAGTTTCATTATCTCAGCGTGGCGATAAATAGCTGACCTTGAAACTTTAAGCTCGTCAGCTACGGTAAAAGGATTGATATCCCAAGCCTGGGCTCTCACTGCGTCAATCGCCTTTTGTATAGTCTCAGAGCTTAAATTACTGAGTTCTCGGTCTTCATCCTGCATTAGCCTAAATCCCGCCCGTTCCGCACTTACCAAACAGTCAGTTTCTATATTCTAGCCCTTATTAGTGATTAACGTTAAGTAGTGACTATGACCAAAACACCACCTTGATATAAAATTTCGGATATGCAATCAATAAATAGTTAAAAAATGAAATTGCAGCAGAAAAATAAAGATTGAAATGGCAAAAGTGCGCATCCTAATAACAGGCAAAGTGCAGGGCGTTTTCTTTCGCCAAAGTGCACGCCAACAAGCAAAAACTCTTAAATTAGGAGGCTGGATAAAAAATTTGCCCGACGGCAATGTTTTATCTGAAGCCATGGGCGTAGAAAGCTCGCTTCTAGAATATATTGCTTGGTGTAAAACAGGACCAGCGCGGGCACAGGTAACAAATACTATTGTTGAATGGCTTGAGAATAAAGAAGACGGCTTTATAATGCCCCTAGCTCAAGAATTCGAAATTACTGGCTAGGCGCAATGTAACGCGAACCAGGACCTTCAAACAAACGATAAGCTTCTTTTGCTGCCGCTTGTTCTTGTTTTTCGTCATTTGTTCTCAAATCGGCAGCTTTAGCCAGAGCTGGTCCTTGATCACTCATATTGAGTGGCACCGAGGCCATTTCGAAAGCTGCTCCTGTGCCTAGGCCAGAGTCATTTATTTGGTTTTTTTTTTGGCCAGCAGATGCTATTTGACCATCAGCTTGCACCTTAATCATTACTTTTAAGTCTTTATCAAAATCACAAGCGAAAGCGGCCCCTTTTATATATTCAACTTTGTTTTCAATCATTTTTTGAAAGTTTTCCACAAAAACACCAATAGTCAAAACAGTATCGGTTATTTCAATTGGAAAAGCATGTGTTGAAACCAGAGAAAAAGTCGGCAAATGACGACGTTGTAACTCAGCAAGAATATTTTGCCATGCAATATCTATATTATTCTTATCTGGTTCTTTAACAAAAGCTATCTCTTTTACCCCTGCAGACTCAATGAAATCTATTTGCGTAGGCTTCTCTTCTTCAGAAGAAACATTTACATGGAGCTTGTCCAGACCAGCTGAAATATTTTCTTCGACTTTACCAACCGACTCAATACTTTCTTTTATTATCTTGTTCACTGAATTATCGAGCAAATTCTTGGCTTCGGGGCTCAACAATACTGGTACATCGTCAGACAATTTCGTATTGATCGGCTTGTCCTGTTTAATCAGATTTTGTTCTACAATACCCGCACTACCACCATTTAATCTAAGAGCATTTTCTAGCTTTTGCAAACGTGACTCAACATTTTTCCATTGAGCAATGTCTAAACGTTGGCATAAAGAGAGTAGTCCAATTTCGAGATTCATTATTGGTTGACTTGATCGACGACAAGAAATTTCCAAACGATCAACTTCTTCAATCATTTGTATTAATTCGTTTTGATCCACAAGTTTGGCTAAATCGACAAGAAAATGGCATTGACCAGATTGCTTTTCTCCATAAGATGCCTTTACAATATTGAGCATGTGTTTGGCCAGTTCGGAAGCTATTAAATGTGCTTCGCGTCCGGAAGCAAAAAGCTCTTGCAGTAAAGAAAGGACTTCTTTTCCCTCTCCTTTAAAGATATGAGCACACATGAGATTTAAAATGTCTTCAGGCAATGCACCGGTAAGCAATAATACATCATGAGTTGAAATAGCCTGCCCATTACCACCCAACAAGCTAATTTGATCCAACAAACTTACAGCGTCTCTAAGCCCACCGTTAGCCCGTGTGACTAAAGCGCTTAACGCTTCTTTTTCAATAAAAATATTCTCTTTTGCTGAAATAGACTCTAAATGTGCAAGCATTGCTTGTTCATTAATTAGACGAAAAATAAGTTTCTGACAGCGACTGACTATAGTCGGTAAAACTTTATGTTCTTCAGTAGTAGCAAGAATGAATATAACGTTAGCCGGAGGCTCTTCAATTGTTTTTAGCAAGGCATTGAAGGCTTCTTTTGTGAGCATGTGACATTCATCAATAATATATAGTTTAAATCTGCCACCACAAGCAGACAGCGGTGCTCTCTCAATTAACAAACGAGCATCATCCACACTATTATTAGAAGCCGCATCAATTTCAAATACTGAAGGAGAGATTCCTTGTTTGATTTCGATACAGCTGGTACATTTCTGACATGGTTCAGCAATAGGCCCTAATTCACAGTTTAGAGACTTAGCAAAAATGCGGGCAGCCGAGGTTTTGCCTGTTCCGCGAGGACCTGTAAAAAGGTAAGCATGAGAAATTCTATTATATTTAATAGCATTGGTGAGCGTAACAGTAATATGCTGCTGTCCCACAAGTTCTGATATGGCTTGCGGTCGGTATTTAAGAAATAGTGGTTGATATTGACTAAGCATTTATTCTCGAAAGAGAAACAGTGACTGGAATTACATGACCAATATTTAATATTGCCGCTTAATTGTCAGTATTGAACCGTATATTTAGCGTTTTAACATCTAATAGTTTTCTATAGATTTTATATCTAGATTCACGAATCAATTATTTAAGTACCGAATGTATTAAGCTGATCAAGGAACATTATCATAAAAGGGTCCTCACTTCTTTCAGTATAAATTCGTCTGGGCATTTAAACAATGTTTGCTTTAGCCAATCACGTAAATTCTGTTCTGGTTAATTCATTATTAAACAAAATCACTTCGTCCAAAGATGTGAAAATTCTTTCTGTGGACGAATTAACTGCCTTAGCGAAAGAAATAAGAGAAGAAATTGTTTGCAATCTCAATAAAACAGGTGGACACCTGGCTTCTAATTTAGGCATTGTTGAAATAACTTTGGCTTTGCATTATGTATTCAACTCGCCTACGGACAAAATTTTATTTGATGTTGGACATCAATGCTATGTACACAAAATGCTTACAAGTAGACGTGATCAATTTGATACCCTTAGACAATACAAAGGACTGAGCGGCTTTATAAATCCTCTAGAAAGCGAACATGATGCGTTCTTGGCTGGTCATAGTTCAACTTCTGTTTCTTTGGCAGTGGGCATGGCCATTGCCAGAGACTTATTGAGTCAAAAACATAAAGTGATTGCTTTAATTGGTGACGGCGGTTTAACAGGCGGCATGGCTTTAGAGGCGATAAATCACCTAGGACATCTGGGTAAAGACGTCCTTATAATCCTTAATGACAACGAAATGTCTATTAGTGAAAACGTAGGCGGTTTCTCCCAGTACATGAAGCGCATCAAGGAAACTTATTTTTATCGCGATATTAAAGAAAAAATCCATCAAATAGAGGATAAGCTAGATCAAGCTCCCCTGGATACTGACTTAAGAACAATGATCGAGCTGGTTAAAAAAGAAGCTAAAGCTAAAATTGAAACACCTGGTATTGTCTTCGAAAAACTTGGTGTTGATTATAGTGGTCCGATTGATGGACATAATATCCAAGCTGTTATTGCTGCCCTCAATGAAGTTAAAGATAAAAATACACCTCAATTAGTGCATATAATCACACAAAAAGGAAAAGGGTATGCTCCTGCTGAACAAAATGCAATTAAATATCATGGCGTCAGTGCCCACAGCTTAGAGCCCGCTTTAGCTGAACCCTCTGCTAAAAACAATGAGCCTGTTCCTTACAAAGCACAACCGGTAAAAACAAAAGGCAAAACTTATTCAGAAGTATTTTCGCAGGCGTTAATCGAATTAGCTCCCATAGAACAAAATATGGTGGTCATTACACCAGCAACAGCCGAAGGCAGTGGGGTAGTGAAATTCGGTAAAGCTTATCCAGAACGCTTCTTTGATGTAGCCATTTGCGAACAGCATGCTGTCACAATGGCTGCTGGTATGGCTAAAGCAGGGCTAAAACCAGTCGTTTCAATTTACTCTACGTTTTTACAACGAGCCATGGATCAGGTAATTCATGATGTTGCCATTTTAAAATTACCAGTTATTTTTGGCATTGATAGAGCCGGTTTGGTTGAAGACGGAGAAACACACCAAGGTGTTTTTGATATTGCTTATTTGCGCAGTATCCCCAACTTCAAAGTACTAGCTCCTAAAGACGCCATTGAATTGCGCAATATGCTTTTCTCCGCTCTCAAAAACGCAGATGGGCCAGTAGCTATCCGCTTCCCGCGCTCGCAAGCTATTGCTGCCGAAAATATGCAAAACAATAAATTTACCGAAATAGACTACGCTAACTGGGAAATAATAGAAACTGATTACTCTAGTAAATCCGGTGATTTAGCTATTCTCGCTTACGGCTCGATGGTCGATACCGGGATACAGGCTTTAAAACTGATCAGCAATAAATCAAATGGATCTGAACCGTCTTTACCCATACTCATTAATGCTCGCAGCAGCAAACCCTTGGACGAGTTCATGCTCAATGTCTTATTTAAGTCCACAAAAAAGATGATCACGCTGGAAGAAGCTTGCTTAACAGGCGGCTTCGGTACGGCAATACTGGAGTGGGCATCCAACAAAAAATTGAAAGATCCCAAGCAAAAACAACCAGAAATTTTCTGCTTAGGCGTACAAGATCAATTCGTCGAACACGGCGCCAGAAATATTTTATTGCAAAACCAGGGCCTAGACCCTCAATCAATAGCTAATTTTATTAACACTATAACCGCTTAAACCAATATCAAAAGCATGCCGAACAACAACAACGATCAAAACAATCTGTCCGCATGTTCCGACAACGATTTTTATAAACTGGAAGGGCAGCAACTAAAAGATTGGTGGCAAAGACTATTAACTCCTCCGGCAAAAACATCTATTGTGTTTCTAATTAGTTCTCCTGCATTATTAATCATTGCATGGTACATAGACAGTAGTCGTGCCCTGATCATGCTACCCATTTTTGCTATTGTTTATCTTATTGTGCTCTTGCTTTTACTTGATAGCATTAACCACCAGCTGAGGTATATTTGTGAAATTACTAAATCCGATACTGGGATGGAAGTCCGTTCATTATTTTTTCATAAAAAAATCAATTGGAAAGACATTGTAGATTTTTTTCCTATTCAAGATGGCGAATATCTTTTACTTACCAAAAATGATGAATTTTTCCTTGCTGGCAGCTTACTGAACAATTCAGGCTTCATTGATTCTATTCAAAATCATATTTCTGTACCTATTGCAAGCTATGATTGGTCGCATAGAATCTCACAATATGTGTTCGATGGCGCAAAGGACGCCGGAATAGCTGTAATTATCGCCTTAATATGTTCTCTGTACACTATGGGACAGTCTTACATAGCAGGGAAAACTCTCGGGAATTTACATCTCTGGGATTTACCTATCTTGGTTCTTTTTCTCATTGTGCCCTGGCTAATGTGGGTGCAAGTATATAAATCACCTTCGCTTATACGGGTTAGCAATACAGATTTATTTTTGCGATTAGGTTCTCGCACGCAAAGTCTTAAGTGGGAACAAATAAAGAGTATAAAGAATTTACATCCAAATCTTTTCCTCATCCGCTCTGACTTAGGCTGGTTTGTATTACCTACAGGATTTGTCCCACAAAAAGATGATCTAAATAAACTGCTCCACGCTCGCAAAGAACAGCTGTTACTTTTTCAAAATAGACCAAAGATTGATTAAATTGTTATGAGAAGTCACAAATTCAGTGATCTCTAAAAATATTATGCAGCCACGCCAGTCACATGCAAATCAATTAGAATCGCATCCCAGGGAACAACAATAAGACCATCCTCAGTCTTCTGTACTAAATCAATAGGCAAGAGTATTTGTATATCTCTATGAATACTTTTATAATCGCGCTGCAACAAAGCTGCCAATTTTCTTATACTCATAGCACCATGCTTACGTAAAGCATAAATAAGTTCCATTCGACATGGAGTAAGCTTCTTCCACATATGACTGGCACTTTCAAAATACAAATGATTCAAAGGTTTAGTTGAAAGCCCATCTTCAGCTAATCTAAATGCTGTGCTAAGTTCATCAAATAAATCATCTTCGCTTCTAATACCTATTAAAAGTTGCTTTTGTTTCTTCTGATTTTTTGTCTTAGTCTTACTCATTTCATTCGTTTCCTATACTTGCGCACATCCTGTTTGAAATCATTTAACAATTTTTCCAGACTAATAAACTGATAAACCTCTTCTCTCTTACCAATATGACGGTGATCACCCTTACCTTTTTCATTATCATATCTAGTAATACATGTACCATCTAATTTGCCAAAATAAAGACGATATTTAAAGCCGTGAGAACGCTCTTTATCTTTCGGCACCTTCCATACAACTGCTTCAATAACGGTGCCATCCTTAAAATCCTGCTTGAAATAACTAAGTAATTCGGCGTCCATATGGCAATTATGCCATAAGTCATTCAAGACATCAATAGAGACCAATTATCATTTTATCTTGCAACTATATAATTCTTCCTGCTCAATATTTATTTTTGGCTACCAATTATTACGTATCATATATAAAGGTAATTCTCCTGCGAGATCGCATTACTAAACACAATTACAAAACTATCAGGTCTAATCTCTGTCGCATTAATGCGTTTAATCTACTGAATGCCTACTGGCTCAGACTGAATTCCTTGACGCTCCGATTTTCGAATTTTTTCGACAGTCATTTCCAGCGTACTTTCTAAGTTATTGCCAATGTTATACATTGCCACAGCATGTTTGCCGATAGCAATATTGTCGGGTTTCTCTTCATTTGCTAATTGATAGACTGCGCTTATGTGTTCATTCAAGTTTTGAATTCCATTAGCCCAGTCTTGCCACAATGGTGACAGTTCTGCTTTGATTGCTTTGGGTACAAACACTCTTGTTACACCAGCTTTGGTATCATTAACGTCCTCAGCAAAAATATGAACAATTGGTTCCATGGTGCTCACAAAAACATACAGCCGTTCCGGCCGCGGCGGCAAATAACAAGAAGTCTTCAAAAGTGCTTTATCTGAAATTGATTTGGGGTAAGCAAGAATAGCCTTATCTTCAGGCTGAACATCTTTACGCGTAACCTCTAAATAAATATTGATTGACTGCTGTTGTATTTGTTGAAGAGACAATCCGGTATCTCTTAAAAAATTTAGGGTGAGGATCTTGGATTTGTCTAAACTGGAGCCAGCGGAGCTAGCAGAACCAGTTCCGTCGCTACTTTCTTTTGGCAAATCGCTTGGCATATTAGTAGCAATCGCTGAACTAGCTTGTTGTCCCAGAAATACTAGTCCAAATAATATTAGAGCAATACTAGTGAAGCATAATACAAATTTGTTAGTCATTTTTATTCTCACAATTTAAACTGATCATCTTGTAGTCCCATATTAGCGTTGAAATTCTCAAATACAGTAATTGAATATCTGTCTCCATTGCGGAAGACATCCCATTCCACCGGAGCATCGGTTTGCGGATCTATAAAAATACGGTCAGTAATTAATTCTGTTCCACCATCAGGTTTTACCAATTGTAAAACAGTCACATTCTGCTTGAACCTATTTAGAGATATAGGCGTTGCAGTTGTCTGAGCTTTACTTCCATTTGCCAGCGCTGCTGTCACTGTAGCAAATAAACTGGCCAAGTCCGACTTAACCACATTATAGCCATTGGGCGTTTGCAATACTCTTGAGTCTTCTTGAACGTTCATTTTCAAAAAGCGCAATTTGGGACCACCAGCCACCCGAATCCGTCCATCTGGTTGCCGTACAACAACAGTACCGTCTTTTAATCCATGCGATTTGATTTGCAATCGAATTAAATTTGGTCTTTTGAAAAAGTAAATACCTGCTCCAGACTCTAGGGGTTCTGGCTTACACATATATAGAATCGATTCATATTTATAGTCCTTAAGATCTGAAAGAGACTTGTAAATTTGCTCTGCTTGTTTTTTACCATCACTTGTCAGTTTTTCCTTCAAGCTCTCGTCCCCATTTAAATCAGGTACAGCAGCGTTAGCATTCAGTGCCCACATAAAAAATAAGGCAGCCAATATTGCAAAGCGGGTAAAAAATTGCATTAGCCCTAAACCTCTCGCCTGCCTTCTAAAGCTTTGCTTAAAGTGGAGTCATCGGCATACTCAAGATCTGAGCCAACAGGCAGGCCAAAAGCAATGCGAGTAACGTGCGCTCCAAGCGGCTTGAGCAATTTACTCAAATACAAAACTGTAGTATCCCCTTCAATCGTAGGATTAATGGCCAAAATTATTTCATTTACTTCTGCACCTTGTACGCGATTCAATAATTTACGCACAGTAAGTTGATCTGGACCTTTTCCTTCCATGGGAGAAATTAGCCCGCCTAGCACATGATACAAACCTTTAAATTCTGCTGTCCGTTCAAGAGCAATTACATCTTTTGATTCTGCTACAACGCAGATCGTTTGTCGCTCTCTTTTTTCATTGATACAAATTTCGCAAGGATCAAAAGCAGATAGATGGAAACAGTTACTGCAGTTGCGAATTTTATCTTTTGCTTCAACAAGAGCATCGGCAAATCCTCTCACTGAATCACTACTCATGCCTAGAACATAAAAGGCCATTCGCTGAGCAGATTTGGGACCAACGCCAGGAAATCTTTGAAATTCCTCGATTAGTTTTGCTAACGGGGGCGTGTAATACATCACTTTTAATTATCGACATTTCCGTAAATAGATTATGGCAGGCTTCAGAACCCAAAGCCAGGGGGCAGCTGAATACCGCTGTCGCTCATCGAACGCCCCATCTTATCACGACCAAGATTTTTAGCCTTAATACAAGCATCTTTTATGGCGGTCAATACTAGATCTTCTAGCGTACCGGTGTCATTTATGTCTACAGCATCTGCTTGTATTTTAACGCTTTGAAACTCCAATTCACCTGTGCAGGAAATTTTCACAGCACCACCGCCAGCTGTGCCCTCAACAACTGTTGCTGCTAATTCACCTTGTAATTTTTCCATAGCTTCTTGCATTTTCTGCACATTGCGCATCATGTCATTAAGATCTGGCTGCATCACTTCTCCTTAACCGGCCGATTGAATTCCCATCGGCTTAATTGCCCGTTTTTCATATTATAGGCTTTAGCAGACTTTATTTAAGCGCTGCCTCGCCTTCGCGCTGCTCGGCTCAACGCGCGTATCCTTGATTCGTTCCGTTGCGGACGCCTCACCGTCGTCCTTCACTCCACTTAGTCGTAACTCTCCTTATATTTAAGCGCTGCCTCGCCTTCGCGCTGCTCGGCTCAACGCGCGTATCCTAATTCGTTTCGCTGCCGCCGCTTCACCAGCGCCGTTCGCTCAACCATTTATTTTATCCTTTTTTAAGACGAATTGCTTTCTTTGTTTAAGGTTTCTAATTTTACATTTTTACCTTTGAAGCATGATTAAGCGCTCTTTTACTGAAAAATGTTTATACTACTGGCATATATAATAATACTTATTAGATAATGAAAAACCATGGAACAATATAATTTAACTGAAAATAAAAATATCGAAACTGCGAAAGAAGTGAACGGCAATGACAATAAGATCATTACTACTTATGGCGAACCTTTAAAAGCCATATTTAAAAAATTTATTGGGTTTATCTGTTACGGACCAGGAGTATTTGGTTTTCTGTGGTTAATTGGACGCATCTTAAAACGTTAGTAAATGAAAGTCCAGTGCAAGCCTTGCATCGACGCAATCCTGTTTTTTTTGAGCGTTATGCTGATAAAATAGATGGGTTTGGCTTTGATTTAAATACTTGGGCACAGTGGGAACCTTTCTTTCGCTTTTGTTTTGAAGACTACTTCAAAGTCACTGTGCAGGGCATCGAAAATATTCCCGGCAAGGGCAGCGCGCTTATCGTGGGCAACCATTCAGGACTGCTTCCTATTGACGGCGCGATGATGTCAATGGCTATGTGCAATTCTCATCCCTCTCCTCGCCGCATTCGTTATTTGATCACCGATTGGTTCTTTCATCTTCCTTTGCTTGGCGGTTGGATGCGCAGGACCGGACAAGTAAGAGCCTCATTAGAAATAGCAGACAAGCTATTAAAGAATGACGAATTAATTGGACTTTATCCCGAAGGCATACGTGGAGTAGGCAAAACATTTAAAGATCGTTATCGAGTAGTCGATTTTCATCCTGGTTTTGTCAAATTAGCTATTTCTGGACAGATACCTATAATTCCTGTTGCCACCGTAGGTGGTGACGAAATATTTCCTAATATCATGAGTCTGCCAAAAATGGCTCAGTTTCTGCACTTACCATTTTTTCCTATTACGCCAGCCTTTCCTTGGCTACCTTTTCCACTATGGATGACACCTTTGCCAGTAAAATGGTTTATTAATATCCATAAGCCCATCAAGTTAGACTATCCTCCCGAAAAAGCTCATGATAGAAAACTGGTAAGAGAAATAGCCAGAGACATCCAATATGAAATTCAAAGAGATTTAAATGATCTATTCGATAGACGTAAAACACTTTTTACTGGTTGGGATGATCACTAGATGCAAGAAGAGATGCAAGAGCTTGCTAATCAAGACATTGTTAACCAAGAAACTGTTAACAATGAGACAACCGTTGATCGAGAATCGACTTACTTAGAATCTATTCTTAAATTCTTATACCAAATATTGTGGCACGTCGAAACAACCGGTCTTGACTGTTTGCCCGACAATGGTCCCGCGCTTATAGTAGGCAACACCAGCGGTTACATTCCTTGGCCAGCTTTGATGCTTATCTATGCTCTCATTGAAAAAAAGAACAAACATAGAACTGTCTACACTCTTATAGATAGTAATCATACTGAGAATAAAAAATTAAATTCTTACTTACATAACCTTAACTTCGTTCCTTGGTCTTATGATAATGCTAAACAACTCCTAGAAAAAGGCGAAATAATAGTTATTTTCCCTGAGGACAATAAGGTAGTTGGTAAAACAAAATCTACGCAAAACAGAACTAAGCGTTTTGATTGGACTAAGTTTTTGCCGGCTGTTGAGCTTCACGTCCCTATTTATCCTTTAGCTACATTGGGTGTAGATGAAGCTCATCTGGTTTTAGACAATAGCAATTTTTTCTCTCAGTTTTTTAACAGCAAGGTTTTTCCTATCACACAATTTTTTCCTTGGTTATCTTTTCCGTTTAATCTAGCCGCTCTGCCAGTACCGTGGAAAATGAAGATCATGCCGGCCTTAAGCTACAACCTTGCTAAAGATAGAGAAGACATACAAGAGAAAGCCAAGAAAATAGCCTTACGGGCAGAAGGCGACGTTCAAGCCGAAATAAACCGCTTATTAAGATCTCGCTGCCGCTAGATTTAACAGCAGCCTACCGACAAAGATACAACCATTGGCTGATCCAGACGATTCAATGTTTTTCTAGCTCGGTTTTGCACATAAGGATTATCGTCTTGAGCTAATGCTTGCAAAATAGCAACGGGGATAGAATAGCCTTCTGCTAATCTGAGCCGCACATCAGGATGAATGTCTCCTGCTAAGCGCCACATTGTTTTCTTGTCTATGTTAGGATTTTCTGCTACGGCAGCTCTTACACGTGGATTTTCGTGTGTGGCCAGCCTAGCCAATGTAGCTTGGCGGGTACGTGGATGTTCAGCAATGCGCTCCAACAAAGAAACAATATCCTCACTAGCCAACCGATCTAAAATCGGTGCCGGGGTGTTTGGATTTGTGGCCAGCAGCCAACGAATGTACTCTGTTTCTTTGCTCCGTGTCTTTTCACAAAATCGACGGGGGTAAAGTTTAGCAAAAAAGGCATAACTTTCCCTTTCTATTTGCTTAAGCGCCGAGTCGGTTAACCTCTCTTCAGCAATCACTCTCGACACCTCCGTCAAAACCTACGTGAACCATATATACCCAAAATTCGTTACTTTCCTGCATGGACCGTTCATTTTTTGAGCTAACGAAAATTACGTTACCCCTATTACGATTATTCACCGATTAACCGATTTCTGCCTATAAGTGTCCCTATATAAATGTATAGGAGCGCCTGTGTATCAGCGTCTTCGGCTATAAAAACCCGTAAATGCTTATGGAAAGCCACTCGCCTGTCTTAACTTGATCAATTCTCTTAAATACCTAGGCTTTGCTAATTCTTCTAAATGCCTAGTAGGAGCTGCTCTACAGTCTTAATTCCATCAATTCTTTATCAAAGTATTGACCATCGATTTTCAAGACTCGAGGCTCTAAGCCGTAAATTTCAAAGCCCACAGACAAATATAGAGAACGTGCGGAATTCTTTGTGCTCACTACATTTAGCGACACTACTTCTAATTCCCTATTCCTATTAATAAGGTGAGTGCTTCAGTCATGATTGCCCGGCCCATTCCTCTACCCCGAAATGATGGCTCGACAAACATTCCCCACATATTACCCTTGTGCTTAACTTTGGCGCCTTGTCCTTGATAGAAGCCAAGCATGCCAATCAATTCAGGCACAAAAGCACCTAATACAAATGAATTGTTCAAAGGTTCTATACGCCTAATAATTTCTTCTTTAGTAGTGTGTTTTGAATCTTCATAGTCAGCTGCAAATGATTATCGAATCATCTAACTAATTTGAAGATAGCGTACTCTGCATTGAAAGCCGCAAAGTCAAGGGGCAGCGCTTGCCTTATCATGGACTACTTAAATGTATAATCTAATCGCCACTATGAGGTCCAGCAATGACGGATAAATTACCACAAAGGGATCTCATGAACAAGTACGTTCCATAGCCTATTATTATAACTGGCTCGTAATGGAGGTAAAAACTCATGGCAAGTATGAAGCGCCCATGTACCCTGAATACAAGCCTGCATACAAGAAGGACTAGACTATCACGACAAAAACAACCACGCCAGAAAAAACCAGTCTAACCGCCAACGCTCTTTATCACGAATACACCTCGGCAGTGAATCCACAATTATCTCCAGTACCAATACTTCTTTATCCCAGCAAATTGCACAAAGAAGGGAAAACACGAATTATTCCACTTGATCTTTTCCAACAATTACACTGCGATAGTCCAGCCACCGGTCCGAACGTGAGTGCCAATTACCTTCGCATCTGCAAAGGCGAGAGCCTGGATACAAAAGCCTAGAGAGTATCACTATTAAGTCGACAATAGAATTTTTATTAGCACAATTCTGATAGTGAGGGGGAAGGATATGCAAAAACGTCGTCTAGGAAAAAATGGTCCACAAGTTTCAGCATTAGGGCTGGGTTGCATGGGAATGTCGCAATGGTATGGTACTAGGGATGATGTAGAGTCTACTGCCACCATTAATAGAGCTATAGAATTAGGATTAGATTTTATAGATACTGCTGACATGTATGGTCCTTTTATAAACGAAGAATTGATTGGAAATGCCATAAAAGGAAAGCGCGACAAAGTTTGTATTGCTACTAAATTTGGTTTTGTTGGCTCACTTGAAGACATAACAAAGGTTGAAGTCAATGGTAAACCAGAGCATGTTTATGCTGCTTGTGAGGGCAGTTTAAAGCGACTTCAAGTTGAAACCATAGATGTTTATTACTTGCATCGCGTTGATCCAAATACCCCTATTGAAGAAACAGTAGGAGCAATGGCTAATCTAGTTAAGCAGGGCAAAGTTCGTTATATTGGTTTATGTGAAGTGAATTCTCAAACTTTACGTAAAGCGCATAAAATTCATCCAATAAGTGCTTTGCAAAGCGAATATTCTCTTTGGACTCGTGACCCAGAAGTCGATGTTTTAAAAACTTGTCGTGAACTAGGAATTGCTTTTGTACCTTTTTCTCCTTTAGGCAGAGGCTTTTTAACTGGTCAAATAAAACAAGCTGCTGAATTGTCAGAAAATGACAACAGACATAGTTTTCCTCGCTTTCAGGGAGAGAATTTAAAAAAGAACATGCTCATAATAGAGCGTCTAAATGAAATAGCCAGTCAAAAAAAATGTACCACAGCACAATTGGCTTTGGCTTGGGTGCTTGCACAAGGAGAGGACATTATTCCGATACCAGGAACAAAGCGACGTAAGTATCTAGAAGAAAATATTGCTAGTTTAGATGTTCACTTAAATGAAGAAGATTTGCAGCACATAGAAAAAATTATTCCTCGCGATATTATTCATGGAGATAGATACATCGAAGATATGGCGAAGCTTACAAATCAATAAAAGAATGTATTGATGAGTCGGCAAATAGATCTGGCTTCGCCTTAGCTCTCCAGATTATCTATGGTTTTGTTCAAAATAAATCTTAAAATACGATTGTAAAAATCAAGAAGGCGATTCCTAACTACCGCCGCTTTGAATTCTCACTATCAGGATAAACGCTTGCATCGCTATTATGGGACCAAAAAACATTTAGGCTAATCATGTCAAGTATAGATTAGTAGCTGGCGATTGAATAAAATATGCTGCGCACAACACAAGGATTAAGTCAAAAAATTGCTATGGCTGAAAACCATATATTTTCTGCCCAAATATCTTCAACTTTCAAGTAAGGACATGCGATGACTCTTGCTATTACTGTAGGTCCCCCCGTACTTATAATTAATCAGGGAAATACTTTTATGGTTACTGATTTCGCTGGACAAATCGCGGCAGAAAGCGAGCAAGGGCTTTTTGCCAACGATACACGATTTCTAAGTTATTATGGCATTTATGCAAATGGTGAGCCCTGGATAAAATTGTCATCCAGTGTATTGAATCATCATATGGCACGCATCCACTACACCAATGAAGAATTTGAGACTTTAGACGGTAAGATTTATAAGAACGACCTAGCACTTACTATGGTGCGAGATATTTGCAACGATGTATCGGAGCAGTTCGAATTAACTAACTTTAGTCAAAAGCGAGTCAAGTTGAATTTTGAGATTGCTCTGCGTTGCGATTTCGCTGATATTTTTGAAGTGCGAGCGCATAAGTTTATTAGACGAGGACAAATTGAAACAGTGTGGAGCAAAGAAAATAATGTCTTAGCTATGCTCTATGAAAACCAAAATTTTAAAAGACACCTTTTCTATAGAATCAAAGAGTGTAACTCGAAAATTCATTTTGCCAATGGCAGGATTACCTTTGAATTAGAATTGTCACCAGGAGAATCTTGGCATGCCTCAAATGTATATGAATTGATTAACCCGGAGCCTTCACAGTTTACCGAGGAGCCAGAGAATTGTAATTCGCCGAACTTGACGGCCCTGCATAAAACATGGTCTGACAATGCAACTTTATTGACCTCTCAAAATGAAGATGTTTACCGCCTTTTCAAACAATCTGTAGATGACCTGGGTGCGCTGCGTCTACCTGCAAAATCTACCAACACAGATGAATGGCTACCAGCGGCTGGCGTGCCGTGGTATGTTACTATTTTTGGTAGGGATAGCCTGATAATTAGCTTACAAAGTCTGATGGTGAATTATCAGTTTGCCTCCGGGGCTCTTACTAGGTTAGCAGAGTATCAAGCCCAATCAATCGATGATGAGCGCGATGCTCAGCCCGGTAAAATATTGCATGAGATTCGCTTTGGCGAATTAGCTCACTTTCACAAAATTCCTCACACTCCATATTACGGTACTGCAGATGCTACGCCACTCTATTTAATTGTTTTGCACGAAACCTGGAAATGGCTAGGTGATAAACGCATATTAGAAAAACACGCAGATGTGGCTCTTCGATGTCTAGAGTGGATCGATAAATATGGTGATCTCGACGGGGATGGCTTTCAAGAATACAAAACCAGATCAAGCAAAGGTTACGAGAATATGGCCTGGAAAGATTCAGGAGATAGCGTAATGTATCCCGATGGCAAAATTGTTAGACAACCAAAGGCTCTATGCGAATTACAGGGTTATGTTTATGACGCCTGGCTGCGTATGGCTGAAGTTTTTGCTATTTTAGGCGATCAGGACGCTTCAAATCAATTAATAGCAAAGGCCGAAAAACTACAGTTGCAGTTTGAAGAAAAATTTTGGTGCGAGGACATAAAGTTTTACGCCTATGCCCTGGATAAGGATAAGCAACCAGTTAAAACAATCGCATCTAATGTTGGACATTGCCTATGGAGTGGAATTATCAAGAAGGAACGTGCACCGCTGGTGGTATCACGCTTCTTCGAACCAGATCTGTGGAGTGGTTGGGGAATTAGAACATTGTCGTCCAAAAATCCAGCCTATAATCCCAACTCTTATCATAATGGCTCAATTTGGCCTCACGATAACGGCATAATTGCAATGGGCTTTAAACGATACGGTTTTGCTGCTGAAGCAGCTCGAGTAGCTCGTGATATTTCAGAAGCAGCCAGTTGTTTTGCAAATTATCGTCTTCCAGAATTATACGCAGGCTCCCCAAAAACCGAGCATGCCTTTCCCGTACAGTACTTGTCAGCAAATGTACCTCAAGGCTGGGCTGCTGGATCTACTTTTCACTTATTACAAGCAATACTTGGACTGAAAGCAAATGCCCCGCAAGAGGAGCTAATAGTCGAGCCGATCCTGCCAAAATGGCTGCCAGAGCTAACCCTATATGGACTGCAAGTAGGGGCAGCCGTTGCCGACCTCAAGTTCTGGCGAGAAGATGAAACAACAAAATGGGATGCCTCAATCAAGGAAGGTAAGCTGGCTGTGAAAGCTGTTCAGTAGCTTAGCAAGCTAATTAGTTATCACTGCCCGAAAACGAATTGAGCCCTTGGCGACTTTTTCATAAGCCTGTGCAATGTCGGCCAGAGCAAAAGTTTCTGTCATCACCTTTACTTTGCCTTTTGCTGCATAATCAAGCGCTTCATACAAGTGTTCAACACTGTTTTGAGTTGAGCCTATGATACGCTGGCGCTTTAATAATAATGACACAATATCTAACTGCAAAGGCTCGTGGGTATTTGACAAGCCCATTACAATCACGCGCCCATCCAAGTTGTTCAAGTAAGAGCTAATGCAGCTTTGAGATCTTCATGCTCGAAGGCCGATGCCATGCGGTCAATTTCTACCCTAGTAAGTTCACGCTTTGCCGCCACCAGACGCCACGCACTAACAGCTCTTGCTACTTGCGCTGCTATATGGCTGGCCTCGTTTTGATCTAGTTCGAAATACGAAGCCACCTCTAATATTAATTTCAATGAGGCTTTGCTGTCATCAAGATTGATCGCTGTACTCAAGATGCGCGGTTTTATGTCGACAGGTACGGGATTCAAATCATAAGCTGGGGACAATCGCCATCCAGCAGGACCAGTATACAGAAAACCGTGATTGCGCAGATGATCGTCTGTATTTGAGATCAGGATGCTGAACACAATCCGTCGCCATAGTGCATGCATATCTTCCTTTGGCACCGCACCATGCTGACGCAACACATCGACAAATTCGAGGTAGCTGCGAGGTTCATTGTCTTTGGCATCAAGCATGCTCATTGCTGATAAGAATGGTAGTCGCATTCCATCCATTCGATCAAAACGGCGCAGCAAGAGCACGGATTTTTTGGCAACCCTTTCAAGCCGCCAAGTGGGCACTGCAATATTAGCCTTTGCCGCAAGTGTTAAAGCCACAGCCTCCCACAAAACAGTATTAATCTCGTCTTGTTTGTTTGGAAATTTAGCGATGGCAAGATGACCATCGCGGTCCCTCACCGATGCCTTGGGACGAGCTCCGCCAAGCGACGAACCAGGAGCCAAAAGCAAACGTAAATCTTCATCTGTATCAGAATCACTCAAAATATGTTCGGCCGCTGAAAGGAGACGCGGCAATTCGACAAAAGGTGGTATCCTATTTGGTGCAGGCTCGGCAAGAAAGGGTCCTCCTTCGCGCTCAGCAAAACGCAAAGCACCGAGCCGGCTTTCATCATCTACCATAAGCAGGTAATCGATTTCCCTCATGGTACGCGGTGTCTGCCCCTGTTGTTTCACACGCCGGTGCTCAGCGCGTCGCATCAAAGCACGTCCCCAGCGATCCGGCGCCGAATCACCGATGGCGCCAAACAGAGGTTTATCGGATGGCGTATGAAAAGGGCCAGGTCCGAGCTTTAAGGCTGGTTCCAGAGAAAAACGATCAGGATGAGTGAGCCAGTTGCTGTCATATTCAAAAGTAGTGCTCTCTCTTTCCTTGCGCGTACGTGCCCATAACCGTCCCACCAGGTGCGGTGTGCCCAGTAAATCTATGTATACTAGAACGTCTTTTTCCATTACTTACCGCCTGTGCTTTTCGCCTTGATGGGTTTCTGCCTGTGCGAAAGCCGAATGCGTTTTGGCAGGTGCTCCTCATCGAGCTCAAGCCCAATAGCATCATGCTCAAGATCTGCCAGATCAGCCAGCCGGTCTATCATTCCCAGAATGAAGAGCACTGTGGCATAAATACCCAGGCAGACACCTGGATCACCTTTCTCAACTTTGTTTAAGGTCGTCCGGCTGATAGAAGCCCGTTCCGCCAGTATGGACATAGGTATGCGACGGCGACGACGAGCATCACGAACATCGTGTCCCAGTTTCCGAAGCGCGCGCATTACGGGTATAGGTGCCGTTGCAGAAATTTTATTTTTGGATACCTTAATGTTCACTATAATGTTCCTTATATGTATTAAGGTACATTAATATGGACATTAAGTCAAATTTCTGTTGCTCATGCATTGATGCATTGTAAGTTTTGTGTGATTGACGATCATCTAGTATAGGTCTTCTTTCTAACCGCTCACTTCTTAAATAGTTTACGATAAAGCCAGCTACCTCCCAAGACTAAAAGTGTCAAGGGAACTACATGAGCAATAAACCTACCAACAAAGTTACCTATAATATAGCCTTCAACGTAGTTTGCCGGATAAGAAACCTCTGAGGTGGCGATCTTTTGGACAAGCTTTGGGGCAGCATGAAAATATACAGCACTAGCATCTAAGACAGCAACTAAAACAATTAAACATATAAGCACTATATAACGTGGTTTGAGCATCATATTATTCGCTTCCTATTCGCAGCCATTGAATTTTCGGGTAGTAAGTCCGTTCGAATTCTCACATGCCAAACAATTTCCCTAAACAAACTCTAACCCCCAGTCCTATAGCTAAAACACCAACCCAAAACCAACGACTTAATTTATACGATCGTACAACTGAGAACAACATCATTGCAAGACCGCATGGAATCCCAGTAACAATCGCCTTATGCCAGCCACCACCATCTTGCATAGCACAGATTAAACCGAAACTTACACCACTAACTATCCCCATAAGACAGGCTACTAAGATTTGGTTGTTTTTTTGGTCATTCATAGACTAACTAAAATTCTTATACTGACTGATTGTATTTTAAGTGTACCAACATTCAGACATACCTAAACATTCTAAAAAACCTATAGCTATTAATCAACTGGCAAAACTTGTTTAATTTGATGACAAGTTGATTTGTGCTGAAAATTGATCAAAAATACGTGGGCAAGTATGATGAGAATGAGCTTATGGAATTTACATGATTTTTCCATTGTATCAAGCGAATCAACAGAGGCTTAGGCTTGTTCAATATTACTATTCATCAGTTGAACACAATAGCGATCAGTTCTTTTGGAAAAAAATTCGTCTATTTGTGTAATCAAACGTAGTGCGAAAGTTTTTTAGGAAAGTCGAACCTAAAATTCCCATTCCTCTAGGCAAGTATGGTGCAATTTGGAAGGTAGGATTCTGGAATGTTTCCGTCCCAATCTTTAGAAATTTGAATCCTTTACCATCCTTGCCTGCCAGATGTTCGTAGGAAATCTTGGAAATATAATTGTACATAGTACCAGTATCAACCAAGAAAACCATTTCATGTCCATCTAATTCAGCTCTGACCAACGGGGTTGGAGCATTAAGTGATGGCACAACGCGCTCCCAGAATGAATCGAGACTGCCCTCGTCAACAAAAGGCACAAATTGTTCTTGAGTACTTATTTGATCTGAATTGCGAAAGATAAGGCGCTTCTTTTTGTAATCAACAGTAAAGCATTTATCTCTGAGCGCAGTAGATCCAAGTATGCCGCAGAATGGCCATAGGTGCCTATCTATACTGTAAATAAAAGCAACCTTGCGATGCAGAACTACTTCTCCAAACGAAATAGTGTCTAGATTAGTAGCCTCGCACACTGGACTGCCTCCGAGGCTTGATTTGAAATTTATCTGAGTTCTTATGATAGGATGATGTTTTATCAAGCTTGGATCAATGAGGAGTGAGTCACAGCCTGTATCTAAGAGAAATGGAACCTCTGGAGTCTTATCGAGCCTGACTTGGACAAGCGGACAATTGCTACCCGGGAGAAGTTCAAATGGAATCAAAATGGAATGAGATCTCAATTGTTGTGCGAACAGGTGGTCGTCCCATATGGATTTCCACAAGTCGTCGACCCATTTATAAAGTGGGCGATTTATTCCTGCAACTTCCATTGGAAGCACACTCACTGCTATAACCAGAGAACCAGTCAGAAGAATTAAAGCAATACAAAATATCAATATAGAACGCTTAGATTTAATAAACATTGATTATTCGTTCTTATAGAGCTTTACCAGGTCCGTTAACTACTTGCCCAGGAAGAGCACCAGTATGTTCGCCATCTTTTAACACTTGAGTGCCATTAACAAAAACATGTTCAACACCAATTGAATATTGATGTGGTTTTTCGTAGGTGGAAAGATCGGCGATCTTTGCTGGATCAAAAACAACCACGTCAGCAAAATAGCCAGGTTTTAAACTTCCTCGTCTGTCTAATCCTAAATTACTGGCTGGTAGTGCTGTTAATCTTCTTATTGCTTCAGCCATAGTAATAATTTTTTCCTCTCTTACATATTTACCTAGCAAACGAGCTACATTACCGTAGGCTCTTGGATGTTTACTAGATTTGAGAAATATTCCTTCAGTTGCCAAAGAGGAAGAATCAGAACAAAAGCTCACCCAAGGCAAACTTAATTGTTTACGCACATTATCTTCAGACATCCAAAAATAAACAACACCAACCTGACTATGGTCTTCGAGTATTAAATCCATAATCGTTTCTTCAGGCGATTTGCCCCGCGCTTTTGCTACTTTAGCTAACGTTTTCCCTATCAATGGCTTTAGTTTTTCATTCTTAAATTCAACCAGCAAGATACCTTCAGGTCCAGCATGCAACAGTCCATTTTCCCATTCTTTGCTATCTATTTTCATTTCACCAATTAGTCTTTCACGAATAGTAGGATCTTTAAGCCTTTCTATCCATTGCTTTTCGCCTCCCTCTTGCACCCAAGTTGGCATAGCAGCATCAAAACCTGTAGCCGCTGCTGTATACATATACATAGATGCTGTGACCTTTAAGCCTTTCTTTCTGGCATCTTCAATTTTAGCTATTGCCTGATCAATCTTTGACCAATTAGGTCTGCCCGCTACCTTAAGATGATAAATTTCGGCTTTTATATTTGCCGTTTTTGCTATTTCTAAAAACTCATCCAATGCTTCAAGAAAGGCGCTGCCTTCACTACGCAAATGTGAACAATACATCCCACCATATTCAGCTGCAGCAATAGCCAGTGCAATAAGCTCATCAGTCTTAGCATAGGCAGCAGGGGCATAAATTAAAGCCGAAGAAACGCCAAAAGCGCCTTCACGCATAGCTTCGCTAACCAGATCTTGCATTTGCTTAAGCTCGGCAGCCGTGGGTTCTCGATTCTCATCCCCAACAACATAGCGTCTAACAGTAGTAGCACCTACAAAAGAACCGATATTACAAGATATGCCGCGCTTAACTAAAAAATGAAGGTATTGCGAAAGTTTAGTCCATTCAATATTGTATTTAATATCACCTTGTCTTGATATACGATCTTTCTTCAAAGCTTCATTCCAAGGTCCCATTGAATTACCTTCGCCCATCACCTCCAAAGTAACACCTTGTCTAATATCGCTTTGAGAACGTCCATCTGCAATTAGTGATTCATTAGCCCAACTAAGCATATTTATAAAACCAGGAGCTACAGCAAGATCTGTAGCATCCATTTCGATTTTGCCACAATCAGTAATGCTTGTCTCAATTTTTTCAATAAATTGATTTCGTAAAGCTATATCGCCCACATAGGAATCTTGCCCGCTGCCATCATATATAGTACCATTACGGATTACGATATCGTACATTTATCTGCTCCTACTACTAATCGAGCATTATACATTGGGACGCATAACTATAGTTCTATGCATAGTTGCCAATATAATAATGTCTAAACATTATTTCAAGCACAAGATTTTGATGGTCTAAAGGGATCAATTCAGAATATGATGTTTATCAAATCCCTCCATAATAAACAAAATACCTACTCTAACTTCCACCACTTCTATCATGACAAAAGAATCTAACCCTTAAAGGAGAAAGATAAAATGACTAGCTATTTGAAATCATTTTTGATTGCCGGTGTTTTAATTTCCTATATCCGTTTTTCATTGACGGATACTCATTCTGCATCTATTTGTAAATCGTCTGAGAAAGAAACAACCATATATCCGATTGACAAAAAACAAGAAGATTGTATAAGAAAAGATCCCAGTACCATAAACGTGATCAATTGCACAGCTAAGGCATACGAGAGCTGGGGAAACGAACTTGAAAAGAATTATTTGGAGTTGATGCAAGAATTGTCTCCCGCTGGTAAAGAGCTGCTCAAAGCCTCTCAGTTAGAATGGATAAAATATAGAGACAAAGAATTAAAGCTCCTCAATCATATGAGTGGAAATTTTTCAGGCAGCCTATATCGTGTTGAGTGTGCGCAAGATCGAGTCAATTTAGTCAAGGATAGAGCACTGGAGTTAAAAGAATATTTGGCACTTAATTACGAAAATGATTAAATTAATTGCTATTACGAGTCCAGACAGGACTTCTTGCTTCAAATTCCAATCGCTTAGATATTTCGTTTGCCTTATCCTGTCCGGCAAATCTTTTAATCAGCCAAAGTCCTAAATCAAGACTAGAAGTGATACCGCCTGCGGTAACTATGTCATCGTCATCAACCACTCGAGCAGTTATGACTTTGGCTCCACTTAGACGTAATTCTTCTATTGCTTCATCATTAGTAGTTGCCGGCCGTCCAGCCAAAAGTCCTGCCTTCGCCAAAAGCATTGCCCCCGTACACACAGAAGTCATCACTACACCAGCTTTATGAAATGAGACCAGTGTTTGCAAAAGATCTTCCTTCTTTGCTTCTATCCAAGCTCCTTGTGGAGACCGATTTACCCAACCACCACCAGGTACTATTAAAATGTCCGGTTTATTTTCTAAATTCAAAATACCATCAGAATGTATCCTCAGTCCATGGGCGGTTTTTATTATCTCTTGCTTGTGTAAACTCAGTAAGGCAACATTAAAGCCAGCCATTCTCAAAGGCTCATACACACCGATCACATCTAGCTCATCGAAACCATCATAAATTAGAGCTTGGATATTCATAGAAATTCCGACGACTAATTAGCCCCTGTTTCTTCGCGGACTTTTTCCAACTCTTTTTTATTATTCAAAATTTGTGGTCTTTGTTGACCCAACGTCTTTAGCATATCCTTCTCGTATTGTTGTTGCTGCATTTCTTGCACTTGCTGCATTGCTTGCTCATATTGTTTTTGATGTCTCTGCGACTGTGCTTTCATCTGTCGACGCAATACTTGAGGATCCTGTGCGCCATCAGTACTGGTGGCCCAACTTGGTCCCAATGCGCTACTTGGCACTTTCATTTTTTTGCCAGCACCTAATTGAGTTTGTATATAATTGAAGTTCTGATTTAAATCGTTATCAAATTTTGTTATTTGGTTCTCAGTTAATTTACCGTTGCCTTTTTTCCGCGCAACTTCAACCTGAAGAGCAATGTCATTTAACGTATTTTTTAATTGCTTTGCTTGTTTTGGCTCCAGACTTCGCGCTTGTTCACCATTATTAATGCGCCTCATTTGTCTCTTAATCCTGACATCAATGTCATCACCTTGAGCAAATGAAGATAAGACAAATATATTGCTAGAGACGAAAACACTAAGCAGCAAAGCTGACAACCGATTTAAAACTTCATTTTTAAAAAACATCTAATTACAACCTCTTGGTTTTGCCCGCAGCAGATTCTTAAGCTTAGCAAAAAAACATCGGACATCTCAAGCGAAAAATATAAATGAACAAATAGCGAAGAAGAACATTGATTGTTTAATCAACATTATTGGATAATCTTATTCTTAAAACAATATGGGAGATGAACAGTTGTCGTCTGCAAAAAACTTTCTTGTTATTGCCTTTATCATCTTTCCCTACAATGCCTGCAACTGCTCAGTTTGGGCTAACCCTAGCAAAATACAAAAAAACGGAATTATCCACGGATCAGTAAGTCCGGTTCTCATTGATCCAAATAGTGAAATAGTAAAAACTCCAAGAGTGAAGGATCGCCCCACTATCGCTTTAGCTCTTGGAGGAGGCGGAATACGTGGTGTGGCCCATATTGGCGTATTGAGGGTTCTACAAAAAGAAGGTATCCCTATAGACTATATTGCTGGTTGCAGCATGGGTTCTATAGTGGGGGGACTTTACTGCACAGGTGTACCGCTTGACGATATTGAAAAACTATTAGTTGATGGATCATTGCAGAAAGCCTTTGCTCCTGGCTGCATATCCTTGGCAGTTCTCATGATGCCCCTTAAATACCTAACATGCACTTTAACTTTTCAAGAAAGACCCTATGCAGGACTCTTCGATGGAAAAAAATTTCGTGCCTTCATAGCTAAAAGGCTACCCGAAGACAAAAAGCTGATTGAAAATACAAATCCACCTTTTGCTGCATTGGCTACTAATCTACTCGACGGCAAAGCATATAAGTTAGCAAAAGGAGATTTAGCTGATTGCATTGTAGCTAGTTCGGCAATTTCGCCCATCGTGCGCCCCGTCGAAATTCATGGCAAACTGTATGTCGACGGAGGCATAAGTTCTAATTTACCTGTGATTTCGGCTAGACAGTTCGGCGCAGACATTGTCATTGCTGTTCCTGTGGATGAAATATTAGACCCAGAACCTGCAAAAAAATATAGATCAGTGAGAAATGTTGTAACTAGAATTATCGACATAGTTATATCTATCGTAGACGAACATTATTTACAGAATACTGACCTAGTAATCATGCCCGATATTTCTCACGTGCCAATCTTTACTAAAAAAACAAAATATATCAAATCAACTATTAAAGCAGGCGAGAACGCAACCTATGCAGCATTGCCAGCAATCAGAGAAGCGATCAAGAAAAGTCAGCTAAAAATATCTAGTGAAACCGTCCCGTAACCTCAACCCTCAATAAAATTCAAGTCTTTAGCAAAAGTTTCTTCCATAGGCAAAATCGAAATAAGGGACAGAATAAAACATACTGCCCCAGCAATCATGGCGCTGTTAACTGCACCATATGTAGTAGCTAAATAACTAAAGAGAATTGTAATAGGAATAGCGGAAGCTCTAACAAACTTAGCAGTGCCTTAGTCACACAATATTATGGATATATAAAGGTATTCATATACCATGGATGGCCTTTATATAGCTAGAAACCGATGATTATAATCTGATTAAGTATGCATCTTTAAGAAGCGTATAGATGTCCTTCTAGCTGGCAACACATGCAAACTGTATACGCTAAACTTTGCCACTGTTTAATTTTTTGAGGTTATTTTATGGAGATCAAAATATGCAACATGTGGGATACCTATTTGGGGCTATTGCAGCCTTTGTAGCTATATTTTTAATTGCTTCACCTGAGCGTTTTTTCAAACGTCAATGCAAAAGTAAAAAGCTAGTCGGTCCCAGTTATTGGGGAAGCTATCATAACGAAAGCGAAAACAAAGAACATGGATATATTGAAAGCATTATCTATCCTACTAAGGATCAAAGTCTCGTTGGCAGCGATACGTATGCCAGAGGACGGGGAGTGAAAGAATGAAGACCAAGTTAGGGAAAGCAAGCTATACTAAAGCTTGTTCGCCACCATAACTAGACCCCCTGCCACAAAATGTTCGCCTACATCAAAGGTATTATTCAAGAAAAAGAAGCGTTGAGCGCCGTTGTGCATCGCGCCGTCATAGAATGTCATGGCTTTGGCTTAGAAATCCAAATTTCTCAAAACACTTTATTACAATTGCCAGAAATTGGTGAGCAGGCAAACGTTCACACAGTTTTTTTTGTCAAAGAAACAGAATTTCTTCTATTTGGTTTCGCCACTGCAGCCGAGAAAGATCTTTTCCTATTACTGACTTCAGTATCGGGAATTGGACCCAAACTTGCTCTAGCTCTGCTTGGTACCCTTACACCTCAACAGCTAAGTGATGCGATTTTAGAGCAAGATGAAAGATTGATTACTCAAGCGCCAGGCGTGGGAGCCAAAGTAGCCCAACGCATCATTCTAGAACTTAAGACCAAAGTAGAGAACTGGCATCATAAAAACTTAGCTCAACAACACTCTCTTGCAGGAAGTCAAAAACAAAGTTCAATCATCCTGGATGAAGCTAGGAGCGTTCTGATTGGGCTTGGTTATTCGTCGAATGAAATTAATCGCACTTTGGCCGCACTAAAGAAAGAAGACTCTAATAATGATGTGGAATTACTCGTAAGAGAAAGCCTAAAATTGCTAGGAACTGGAAATATTTCTCCTTCAATTAACTAACAAGTAATTAATGGCGAAAAATGAAAAATTTATTGAGAACGACAGTGACAAAACTGTTTTGCCTTTTTAAGGGCGCATTTTGCGGTGCCCTAGTAAGCGTCGCTCCGGTAGCACTGATACACCACAAGAACCTAAATTCTTACTTTTCCAGCCTAGATTGGTCAGCAATTATATTTTTTTCTTTATCTATACTAAGCGGCAGCATCAGTTTTATTTCACTACCATCGCTTCTCACTAGAAAAGCTGTTCTTGCTATAGGATATCTATTTTTCTACACCGCTTGTGCCGCTTTATGTCAAAGGATAGGGCTAACAGCCTTCATAGTGGACACATACCCTTATGAACCGCACAATTTCTCAGCTTTTTGTTGCCCACTCACCACAATCCCCGGCACAATTTTGATTTGTTTAGCTGCCATGCACTTTGTGACAACTGCTATAAGTCAGTCTAAAGACTCTGCTGTAAGTAATAAACACGCCCATTCTTTCTACCTAAGCTGGCTTTTATTTTTGAGCGGTATACCTTTGATCTTTGGTGTATGGCTGCCCCTGGTAGCCATGCCAGGCGCCTGGGTCATTACCCGCTGGCTTGATTAAGTAAAAGATATGTTACATTCCCTTTCACTTGCCAAAGTCTCCACCTACAATCGGGAAGCGGTCCAATCAATTAAAGTCCTCGGAACTTTAAACGAAGGTTAATATGACTGTTTGATCAGCAGCTTGGCCATTAAATGGATGAGCAATTAGCACAAAAATGCAAGGGAGAGCAAATGAGGGAAGAAACCGGATTAACTCTTGAAGAAAAGAATTGCTTACGTTTATGGTTTAGACAAGCAATAGCCGCCGTAGAAATGGAAGAAGCTCAAGCGAGCATGTTGAAACTGTATCCACCAGAAGCTGGCTCAATACATAGAATTTCACCAGCACGCAAACGCCCTGTCCGTAATTTTCAGGGACCCCATTCAAAAGAACTGGCTTATTAGAATTAGCCTCTCAGTAAATAAAGCTCAGCGGTTACTGAGCTTTATTTACTTTTTATCAGCTTTGTATTGAACCAATTTGCAACCAAAACGTAAAGGAATTAGTGCTTTCCCAATCGTGACTAACTAAAGGCTGAATAACCATAAATGACTGCCCGTCCGTACGTTCCCCTTCATTTACATACAGAATACAGTCTGCTCGATGGCGCTACTATGATCAAAGATTTGGTCAAAAAAGCCAAAGCGAGCAATATGCCTGCTATCGCCATTACGGACCATGGTGTCATGTGTGGTGCTATTGAATTAAGTAAAACTTGCCACGAAGTTGGTGGGCTTAAATCTATTATAGGCTGCGAAGCTTATATTATCGATGGCGATATTACCAATAAAACCACGAAACAACCTCTTTATCATTTAACTGTATTAGCTCGTAATAAAGAAGGTTATAAAAATTTGGTTTGGCTAAACTCACGCGCTCACCTGGATGGCTATTATTATAAACCCCGCATAAATAAAGAAATGCTGGCACGGCACAAAGAAGGATTGATTGTTCTTTCTGGTTGCTTGGGCTCAGAACTTAGTCAACATTTACTTAGAGGCGACTATGCTAAAGCAAGAGAAACGGCTGCCTGGTTTAAAGATATTTTTGCGGACAATTATTATCTTGAGATACAAGATCATGGTTATTCAGAAGATCGAAAGGTAAACACTCAAGTATTAAAGCTAGCCTCTGAGTTTAAGCTCAAACTAGTGGCTACTAATGACAGCCACTTTACTAATAAAGAGGACGCTGCTGCGCATGATTGCTTACTGTGCATCCAAATGGGCAAATTAGTTGTCGAGCCTTCGCGTATGAAGTTTAGCGGCTGGGAATATGTTAAAGATGGCGACGAAATGTATTCTTTATTTCGCGATCATTTAGACATTGAACATGTAGAGGAAGCACTTAAAAGCACTCTTGAAATAGCTGACAAAATTGAACCAATTAAATTGGCTGGTGAAGCACGTTTGCCAGTATTTCCGGTACCACCAGGCCATACGGCTGAAACATACTTAGATGAACTTGTATTTGCAGGATTAAAGAAGCGCTTTACTGAAGTTACTCCCGCTCAGGTAGAAAGAGCAAGAACAGAGCTCAAAGTAATCAATGACATGAATTATGCCTCTTATTTCTTGATAGTAGGCGACTTTATTCAATATGCTCGCCAATGTGGCATTCCAGTTGGACCCGGGCGAGGTTCTGCAGCTGGCAGCTTAATTGCTTATAGCCTTGGTATTACAAATATAGACCCTATGCGATATGGCTTGATTTTTGAACGATTTTTAAATCCTGAAAGACGCTCTATGCCAGATATTGATACAGATTTTTGCATTGAAAGACGCGAAGAAATCATTCGCTATGTAGCGGATAAATATGGGCATAACAAAGTTGCACAAATTATTACGTTTAACCGTATGACTAGTAAAGCTGTGCTTAAAGACGTAGCACGTGTCTTGGAATTCCCTTTTTCTGAATCGAATAAGCTAGCAAAATTGGTACCTGTAATTCGCGGAAAACCTACCCCATTAGCAGACATGCTAACAGAGCACCCAGAATTTAAAAAAGTTTATGCCACAAACGATGAGGCTAGACAGGTTATAGATTTAGCTTGCAAACTGGAAGGCGTCAACAAAACTTACGGCATCCACGCAGCGGGTCTAGTAATTTCGGATGTACCTTTAGAAGAAATAGTACCCCTTCAAAAAAACAATGATGGCACAGTCATAACTCAATATTACATGGAAGATCTAGCCCACATCGGCTTAGTTAAAATGGATTTTCTTGGACTGCGCAATTTAACCATGATTGACAAAGCTGTGAAAATTATTGAGCAAACACGTGGTGTAAAAATCGATATTGATAATTTACCCTTAGATGATGAACAGGTTTTCCAAACTATTAGCAATGGCGACCTGGCAGGCATATTTCAATTGGAAACCTCCTCCGGTATGAAACAGATAGCACGCGATATGAAGCCAGGCAGCTTGGAAGACATTTCTGCCTTGATCGCACTTTATCGTCCAGGACCTTTAGATACTGGGATGATTGATAAATTTATCGATTGTAAAAATGGCAAAACTCCAATTACTCATTTAACACCCTTACTCGAACCGATACTCAGGGATACCTATGGCCAGATCGTCTATCAAGAACAAGTAATGCAAATTGCTCAGAATTTAGGTGGCTATAGTCTTGGACAAGCAGACCTATTGCGAAGAGCCATGGGTAAGAAAAAACCTGCAGAAATGGAAAAGCAGCGAGAAATGTTTATCTCTGGCTGCACCAAAAATGGTGTCAGTCAAAATATAGCTGATCAATTGTTCACCATGATGGTTCAATTTGCTGAATACTGTTTCAACAGGTCGCATAGTCAAGCTTATGCCATGGTTACGTATCAAACTGCCTTCCTTAAGACCCACTATCCAGTTGAATATATGACTGCTTTATTATCGAGCGTTTCAGGAGATAAAGACAAAGTACAAAACTATATCGCTGAATGTCAGAGTATAAATATTGATATTTTGCCTCCTGATGTTAATGTCTCCGGGCACGATTTTACTGCCGACGGAAAAGCAATTCGTTTTGGCTTGTCAGCAATTAAAAATGTGGGCGAGGTAGCGATCAGCAATATTGTTGGTCAGCGGCAGAAAAGTGGTGAATATAAGTCTATTCATGATTTTCTCTCCCGTATCGATTTACGCATCGTCAATAAGAGAACTTTAGAATCACTTATTAAATGTGGCGCCTGTCTAAGTCTACATATGTCCCGTAAACAAGCTCTAGAAAACATAGAAGGATTAGTCGAAACATTTAGCCGGCGCCAATTAGAACAATCAACAGGCCAAATAAGCTTATTCAGCTTAGGTAATAACAAAGGCATAAGTCTCGATCAATCGTTAAGTGGCAAAAATGAAGAGTTTCCTGAGACAGATTTGCAAACCATGGAACATGAATTGCTCGGTTTTTACGTTACCAGCCATCCGCTCAAACGCGTTGCGAATCGGCTTAGATGGTTAACCACACACTCGCTCAAGGACATAAAAGACTGTGCTGACGGTGCTAACGTAATTGTGGGCGGACTGATTACTTCTAGCGAAAAGAAATTAACTAAACAAAACAAGTTAATCGGTATCTTCCGCTTAGAAGATTTAACCAGCCAAGTTGAAGCAGTGGCTTACAGTGAATTGCTTGAGTCATTACCTCCCGAGATATTGACGGCTCAATCTTTAGTACTAATTAAAGGCAAAATCAAAAAGACAGACGAAGACGTTTCATTACTTGCTTCTTCTATTCGTCCGATTTCTGATGCCTCGATAGTAAGCATTTACTTCCAAGATGAGCAGTCGTTCGCTCAATTACAGCAATTGAAACAAATTCTTTCTAATTGGCGAGGCGATGACCCGGTTATGCTCAATTTTTATAATGGTAAGCACAATCAGCCAATAATTATTGGCAGCCAATTTTGGGTAAAGGCGTCTGATGAGTTAAAGAAGAACATCGATCAAATATTAGCTAATAGAGCAAAAGTAATGGTCAGCCGAGTGACAGTTTGACTAAGCTAACTAAGTCGGTGAAAATCCACAAATACCAATTAGCGCGCTACAGCGTTTGGATTATTAGCAGTCAGATTATCCGGTGTCTTTTTCTTTGCTTTATGAAAAATGTGTAGCTTACCGACAGCACTGGTAATTATACCTGGCTTTTTAGCCTCTCCTGTCACCGCTACGTCTTTAAGGCGCTTACGCTCCTTTTGCTCAGCAAGAACTTGATCCAAGGGCTCGCCTGGTAAAACCGGTAATATTGTATGAGGGGCAGAAGGCGGTATTGCACTCGCATCAGCTATTTGTGGTGTCTTCTTCTTTTTTTCCTTTTTGGCTGGCGTTACGTTGGCAGCTAAAGCCTTAGGCCCAGAGAAAACCTTTTGGCTGGCCGCTACGATACCACCGCCAATAGCTTTAGTACCAGCCGCTACTTTTGCTCCAGCGGCCTTACTGCCATCAATAATTCCACCTCCGGCAGCTTTCATACTGGTAACATAGCCATGCTGGACTTCTTTAACACCAGACAGAAAACCTGGATTATCACCTTTGCTAATCTTGGTCTTGACACCTTTACCAGCTTTTGTTTTGTCAGACATATCTGAACTCGACTGATCCCTGTTTGTGTCGTTGCCACTTACCGACAGCTCTTCTGAATCGGACGCTCTTTGTCTGACTGCCTGTTTTACTGCCTTCTTTGACGTGGGCTTAGACTCTTTTGTTGAACTAACATCAGCATACGGATCAAGGAGAGACTGCGGTCCTGCGTATGATGGCAAGCATAAAACAATTAAACTCGCCAGACCTAAACCGATACCAAATACAGTGTTAACAATAAGTGAATGCTGTTCATTAAATCTGATCTTAAACATTACCGCTTTTACCCTCATTTAATTAATTAACTCGGGGCACTCGCAACGGCCTGAGTCTACGCAAAGCATTACATTTATAGCATATGACAAACACTCTAGCCAAGAATGTCAGGAATGTTTATAATCTCTCAGTATCAACTAACTAATTTGTATATCTTTTTGGCCAATATCTTTTTTGTATAGGAAATTCTATTTTGTATCATGTTAATAGTTTTGTTGGAGTAATGGTAGCTATTGTTTTAGGGTATGTTGTTATTACTCTGATTTTAGGAGCAAAACGAATTTACTTCGACCCTTTCGTTGAAAAAACAGATGATCAAAAAAAGTAATTCGATCGGTAATCCTGGCTGGATCTTAATAGCTCAAGCATTCTTTATCTTAATGGTGTTTGCCTATATCAAAGCGCCGGCTTATGCGAGTAAGTCCTCAACCAGCAAAAAGCCTAAGCTAACTTCTAATTTTGATCAGCAGGATTCTATAAAAAGTTGGTTCGCGAGCTATGACCAAATTCGCCGCCAAGCTCAATTGTCTCCTGCCGAACGTCAAAAAGCTGACGAAATTATGGGTAAAGGTCTTTCAATTTTCATGCCCGGGGCAGATAAGGTGTTGGCCCAGAATTTATTGGCCAACCTCGTGAAACGTTATGATGTTGCCGTTCAACAAATGGCTAGCTTACCAGTTATTCCGGCTACTGAGCAATTGCACCGTGCCTATTACCAATACTTTGTCGACGCTAGACGCTTATTTTCAGAGTACCTTAAATTACAAGATGATTTACTAGCTACAGATCCTAGTACTGGACAACCAGTGGCCAGTGGCTTGGTTGAACGTAAAGAGAATTTAGCTATGCTAGATGAGAATAATAAGATATTAGATGGAAGATTACGTCAACAATATAGCATACCTGCTTATCAATACAAACCTTTCGCTGGACAGCCTCGTACTCTTCAATACCAGCCCTCTAACGCTCCACCTTGGTCTGAAAGTCAACTTCCTACAACCAATCCCAACGCAGGCATTGGTAATTACCCGCAATCTTTTCCAGATCCTCCGTCTTCCCAACCTCCTATTCTTCAATATCCTACCAATCCCCAACCACCCGCTGTCGGTGATTTCCCCCCTTACCACCACTGATAATTCTCCTCTCAGCATGGTCTATTTATCTATAATTATGGACGTCGAATTACGTAGACTAGCTGAGGAACGTTACAGTCAAGAAGAATTTCTCAAAACCCTCCATCAATTGGCCCTAGCCGAGCAATGGTTCGACTTACAACATGTAGTACAACACGACATGGCTAAAGCAATTCTGGCCGATTATTCATATGGCACCGGCAAAGATTATTTAGATACAAAAATATTTTATACTTATTGGGAAGACGTGATTGAGGTAGGTTGGCAAATATTTTGTGAGCATACTGGCATTTCACGCGAACATGTTCGCCTCAAACTTAGTCAATTACACGAAACAATTTAGTTGCAGTGCAACCTAGTGTCTGAGCTGATCGCCCCATAACGGAAGCGGATTCTTAACAGCACGAGGTTTAAAATTGACTGCACTTAAATCAATACTTAGGTCAGCAAAGTCTCGATTCTGTTGAAAGAAGTCTGCTGCAGGGCGTGGAAATGGTAATGCACTTCTAACTGCCATCATAGCGGCTCGCCAATTCACATATTTTGGGTCATTAACTGCTTTGCAGCTTAGGTTCGAAATTGAACCATTTCTGTATACCCTAAAGCTTACTATTAGTGTTTGACCCGAATAATCGGGCGGCGGATGCCAATGTTCTCTGATTTTCTTGCAAACAATACGCACATAATTTGCCGCAAGAACAGTGTCTGCAGCATAAGCAAAAGCTAAGAGCTCCATAAAAATCATGGAAGTCACTATTAAGACAAACAATAATGAATTGCTCAAATTGCATCTAGTCATATTTTCACCAGATTTTCGAATATCAAGCATACTATTCCACATACCTTATAACACAAGCAATACCACCAGGGAATTGGCCGTTATTCGTTGATTGCTCAATTAATTCGGAAGCCATTGACCAAAGACCAGGATTGTTCGCTGTAAATTCCAAATCCATACGGTCGCTCACTCCACAAGTAATTGTATCGCGAGAAGTTTGTTCACCGCTCAGATTGCCATTTAAAGAAACTATTTCAAATTTATGACCGGTTATGTGCAGTGGTACGGAATGCTGGGCTGCATTGATAACTCTTAGTCGCACCCGCGAATTTGGTCGCACTTCAATACCTGGAATAGCTGGAGCCGTTTTGCCGTTAATTAAATATACGACTTTGCTAGTAGAAGTGGATGTCACAGGTTTATTTGCTGCTGAGGCAGACTCTTGCATTTTATTAGCCGTAGTATCGCCTAAAATTAATACTATATCCTCATCAGTCGTTTTAATTGGCTCATCTGGTTCGACTATAAAAGCACCGTACATTCCTTTTATTTTTTGTTCAGCATGCATAATTTGCGGATGATACCAGTAAGTACCAACAGGTTTGGCAACAAATTGATAGGCATAAGTTTGACCAGGTTTGATTAAGCCAGATTTTGAGTTCGGCAAACCATCTACTGACCCGGGCAAAACCATACCATGCAGATGAAAACTAGTATTTTGCTCTAATTGATTATGGACAATTATGCGCACCAATTGACCTTCCTTTACTCTTAACGGAGGTCCAGGCAAGAGTCCGTTATAAGTCAGACATTCAATTGTTTTGCCCGGCGCTATTTCATGACTAGCTGGGCGACAAAACAAGTGAAATTCTTTTAGTCCCTTTTTTAATGGACTAGTGTCCAGTTTATTAAATGCGCTCACTGCATCGCTGGTAGTTGCTTTCAGTTCTTTTAATTGCTGGCGCATTTGTTCTAATTCGCTTTTTTCAGAAACCTGCTCGGCTCCCAATTCACCTAAATCGTCGGAACGCGAATAAGCCAGCACACAAGATATTTGCAATAAAAGCAACACAATATAAAGAACTAAAAAGCGACGCTGCATATTAACCCACCTTTCGTTTTCATCGCCTTATTTAAAAACAAGAACTGGAAAAGACGATTTGAGTGCTAATGCCTCAGATACGCTGCCTAGTAAGAAATGTTGTACTGCGGTTTTTCCTTGCGCAGCAACAACAATTAAACCAGCATTTATTTCACTCGCTAAACGATCAAGTTCATAAGCTGGATCTCCAGATCTCACGATCATACTATCTTCCTTTGTATTTAATTCCCAGCCACACTCTGCAATTATAGTTTTCCCTTCAGCCAGAATAGCTTTTGCTGCCATATCTAAATTGTCTTCTAGGGTGGCTATAAACTCCAATGGAGCAATATAGCGCCAAGGTCCTGGTATGGATACTACATTTACTAAAACTATTTGGATTTTTTTAGACCAAGCTTTGTATGTTTCACAAAACTTACGCAATGCTTCCTTAGCCAATTGAGAACCATCAAGACCAACTATTACTTTGCCTAAAGGATTAACAATTGCTCCTGCTTGCAAAACCAAGATGGGGCAAGGACTATGTTTAACTACCAAGCTAACAGTATTGCCTAAAAAGGTAGATTCCAAAAGACCAATGGCCGATCCCCTGATTACTATGAGGTCTGCATTCCTTCTTTTGGCAATAGATTCTATTACACTAGCTGGGGGTCCATGTTCAAAGCAAGTTTCCACACTTTTGGCAAGAGGTTTTAATTGCTTGGCAAAATCTTCCAATGTACTTTTTGCTTTCTTTTCTAACTCTATATATAGACTGTCGACACTGCCACTACCGGCAATTTTTTCTACATGCGGTTCACTCTGAATAGAATAGGCAAGAACCAATTCCGCCTGCCCCAAAGGCAGAATAGAAGAGAGGTCGGAAGCCAATGAATCGTTTCCTTGCCATACATCAATAGGAATAAGTATCTTCATAAGAATTTGTCGTCCCTAATTACTTTTATCTGCGCACTATTTTGCTCGCTGATTGCATCATCTGCCTTTGCTTTGCATTGTGAATTGTACTTTGTCTTTGCTCTTTAGTTCTTTCACTTTAGTCAGTAAAAGCCATTGCGTACAAATGTAGACCAGGCTTTCTCTTGACGTCTTTCAGTGTCAGATTAGTTCTAGCTAATGAACTATATCTAATAAATATACCTTGGATAGTCCACCCCGAACAATTTTCGGGCTCATCAACTCAGAGCTTATATATACAAATTTCGAGGCATTTTGGTTTCATTATACTACTAATTAGGTAATTTTTAGTTTCATTATAAAACTCCGCTCGCACAGCTCTTGACTATTCTCTACTGTCTGATAAAGTGTCGTCTGCGAACAAACAATTGTGTGATTTATGCTTGAGGTTTATTAGCACCACGTCAAAGCCGGTTGCTAATGAGCTATGCTCTTAAATCGTTCAACAAATAAGGCGAATATGAATCTAAGACGAATTTCAGTGTAGCGGAGGACGCTGGTGAAGCGGCCGAAGCGAGAACGTGTATACAGCGCGTTGAGCCGAGCAGTGCGAAGGCGAGGCAGCGCTTACTACAAGGAGCAGTAAAGGCAAGTGTAGCGAACGGCTGCGAGGAGCCGCCGGCAGCGAAATGACAAGGATACGCGCGTTGAGCCGAGCAGTGCGAAGGCGAGGCAGCGCTTACTAAGGATGAAGAAGGGTTTTGATAGATAGATATTCCCGTCCGCAAATGGCTTCATTGTGGACAGACGAAGAAAAGCTAAAATGCTGGTTGGAGATAGAACTGGCCGTTTGCTCTGTTCAAAATAGCTTGGGCAAAATACCCGACAATGCTTGGGAAGAAATCAAAAGCAAGGCCAAATTCGACTCAAAACGCATAAAAGAAATTGAGGCTGAAGTTAAGCACGACGTTATTGCTTTTTTGACTAGCATCAAAGAGCATGTTGGTGAAGCAGCTCGCTATATTCACCTTGGACTGACAAGTTCTGATGTGCTAGATACAGGGCTTGCTCTGCAATTAAAAAAGGCTAGCGCGCTTCTTGAAGAAGATTTAGACCAATTCGAAAATACAATTGCTGATTTGGCTAGAAAGCACAAATACACTTTACAAATAGGCAGATCTCATGGTGTGCATGCCGAACCGATCACTTTTGGACTCAAAATGGCAGTTTGGCTAGCCGAGATTCGCAGACACAAAGAGCACTTAAAAGGAGCTATCAAAACAATTGCAGTTGGTAAAATAAGTGGCGCCGTAGGCACTTATGCCAATATTCCACCGATCATTGAAGAAAAAGTTTGCCAACTACTTGGTCTGGGTGTCGAACCCGTTTCAACCCAAATAATTCAGCGTGATAGGCATGCGCATTTTGTCACCACTCTAGCTTTAATTGCTTGCAGTCTTGATAAATTTGCTACTGAAATAAGACACTTACAAAAAAGCGAGGTTTTGGAGGTCGAAGAAGCATTTACTGAAGGACAAAAAGGTTCCTCTGCCATGCCTCATAAAAGGAACCCTATCGGCTGCGAAAATATTTCAGGATTAGCCAGGCTTATTCGTAGCTACGCAATTGCCGCTATGGAAAATGTTACTCTTTGGCACGAAAGAGATATTAGCCATAGTTCCGTCGAAAGAGTCATTATGCCTGATGTAACTATTTTGCTAGATTTTATGATCGATAGACTAAATGGCATAGTAAAAAATTTAGTTATTTACCCAAAGAATATGGAACAAAATCTCAATCGCTTTGGTGGCGTAGTGTTCTCTCAAGCAATTTTGCTAAAACTTATAGATAAAGGCTTGAGTCGGGAAGAAGCATACAAGCTTGTCCAGGATCGTGCCATGGCGGTTTGGAATAAAGCGAATGGTAATTTTAAAAATAACTTGCTCCAAGATAGAGAAATTACTGTAGTCTTATCAAAAGAAGAAATTGAAGAATGTTTCCAACCTCAATCATATATCAAAAACATCGACCACATTTTCCAGCGCTTAAATATAGGATCTTAGAGCTATGATAATTGACACAAGCAAAAAATTAGCAGGACTTCTGGTACCCGCTTTTGCCCTGCGTACAAAAGATGATTTAGGTATCGGCGATACTCAAGCAGTGAAAGAAGCAATTGACTTTTGTCATACTAATAATTTCGGTGTTTTACAATTACTGCCAATTAACGAGACTGCAGGCGACAATAGCCCCTATAATGCTATTAGTGCAATGGCACTTGATCCAGTATATATGCACTTTTCAAAACAAGCACCGGATATGGTACCAGGATTAGTTGCTGAAGATTTAAATGATGCCTTGACTTCCTCTGCTGCCATAGTAGATTATCCCAAGGTAAAGGCTACTAAAAATTCTCTTTTACAAAAGGCTTTTGCTCGATACGAATCAGCAAAAGTAAAGAATTTCATTTCACTCAATAACGAGTTTAAACTTTTTCAGTTAAATAATAAAGACTGGCTACAAGACTACGCTCTATTCAGAACTATAGTCGATCTCAAAAGTGGAGATGCACGCTGGACTGAATGGGAAACGGATTTACGTAATATCGATTCAGCAAGAGCTTGGATCGATCGTCCCCAGCAAATTGAAAGAAAAAAGACTTGTCTCTTTTATAAATACGTTCAATGGGTAACACACAGACAATGGTCCAAAGTTAAAGAATATGCCGAAAAACAACAAGTCAAACTAATAGGTGACATACCCTTTGGCGTGAGTCGTTATAGTGCAGATGTTTGGGCAAATACAGAGTTGTTTGAATTAGCATGGTCAGGCGGCGCCCCACCTGAAAACTTCTTTCAAGCAGATAAATTTACAGCCATTTGGGGGCAGAATTGGGGAATACCACTTTATAAGTGGTTAGCTCACGAAAAAGAAAATTACCGCTGGTGGAACTCCCGTGTTCAACAAGTGACCAGATATTTTCACGGATTCCGCTTGGATCATGTTCTCGGTTTTTTTCGTATTTATGCTTTTCCTTGGCTACCAGAAGACAATCAAAAATTCACCAATTTGACCCCTGAAGAAGCAAAAACAATTACAGGAGGAAATTTACCTGGATTTAAACCACACAATGACGATACAAAAAGCTCAGCCTTACTTAACTGCCAAGAAGGAGAGGCAAGACTAAAAGTAATTTTACAAGCTGCACCAGAGGCAATTGTCATAGCCGAAGATTTAGGTCTTGTACCCGAATATGTAAGACCTGCTTTAAAGAGACTAGGCATACCGGGCTTTTCCATACCCTTATTTGAACGCGATGAATTAGATCGCTCCTTTTTGCCCAGCGATCAATTACCTGCACTAAATTTGACTACCTATGGCACCCACGACAACGAACCACTTGCAAGTTATTACGACAATCTTGTTCATTGGTGGCACGGCAAAGACGGTCACAAAGGCTGGCTGGAAATGCAAAGACTTATGCGTTTCTTGCATTTAGACGAAAACAATCCGCCACAAAATTATAATGATGAATTAGCTTGTACTTTCTTTAAGGTTTTATTCTCGACCCCTTGCTGGTTAGCGGTGCTAATGATCACCGATTTGTTCGGCACTAAACAATGTTTTAACCGCCCCGGAACTAGTAACGCGTCCAATTGGAGCGAACGGCTTGAAAAGCCCTTGGCTGAATACGTTTTAGACAAAAATTACGCAAAAAAAATTGCTGGCGCCCGCGAATTTATAGCGCAAACTAAACGACAAGCATATCCGTTAAGCAAATCACATTTGTCCGAATTGCCTGCACCAAAATGAGTAATTGAGTTAATATAAGACAGTTATGACCCGTTGTGAAATTTAGTCGAGGATCTAGACATGCTGCCAATCTTCTTAATTAGAGCCAGTATAGATTGGATAAGGCATGACAGTCAGTTCAAAGACTCTAATCCTTACTCCCGCTGTGAGGAATCACTCAAATTAGTACGGCGACTCTGGCACGAAGAATTTGGCCGTTTAGAAAGCTTCACCCTTGAACCAGCGGTGTTAATAGCTTACTGGGAAGAGTTTTTCCACGCTGAAGATCCTCTGCCGGATGAACAAGAATGGCGTGAAGGTTTAAGAAAGCATTCCAGCCCACATGAGACCTATGACAATTGGGAAAAATGGTTTAAAATAAATTACGCTGAAGTTTATCAAGATAATGATCTCTGGAAAAGTGTGGTGGTCTGTGCTTGGGCTAACTCACACCAATATACTGTGCGGTTTCAAGCGGGTAATTGGCGTTTCCTATCATCAAAATCTTATTTGCCCACTGCATCAATGTGGCTCTTAGAACCACACGTTTCAGTAGTAAGCGAAACTTTGCGCAGAGTCTTCGAAGAAGAGCTAAGGGCTTATAGTGCATCTGGCTTTGAAATAAAGAACGAATCTGGAGCCATTTTCGGCAACTTGGAATGCCTCGGCTTTGATAGTCGAATATATACCTTATATTTTCCTGCTCATAGCAAAAGGGATCCAATAAACCTTGATGCTGGAACAATGGTGGCAGATATAGTGGCGCCCATTAGTAACGACTGGTATCGGCAACTAGATCATGTTATCTTTGCAGAAAACTTTGTTGATGTAACTGCTTTAACTAACCGTGCACGCTACGTTTTTGCTTCTCGTCGACGCATGCTTGAATTACTGATTGACCATGATTGGCAAAACGCCTATTTCCAAGCAGCAGCTGAAGGTTGGTTAGTCGAAGAAAAATCGGTAGCATAGTCGAGGCAATGTGAACGAAGATTCGAAGGCCATTGATATTTACAAAGAGCTGGGAGTCGAAAAAGACTCTTCTTCTCAAACAGTTCATAAGCATTTTTTGAGACTAGTCGGCTCTCTATTACGCAAAATTAAAAGTGGGCAAAAGTCAGATCAATTAATGGATGAGCTGAGAACACTCTGGGTTTCTCATGATATCTTAATCGATCCAGATTGTCGGACTGATTATGATTTACGCTCTTTAGGTATTATAACAAATGATACAAACGAGGAATACGAACCAAGTTCAATTGCTTACGCTCTAGGAACAGGACCAAAATCAAAATATCCTTCTTGGCGCATTGGAGAATTATTGCAAGCAGTTGGACTTTTAGAACAAGCAGAGCTTACCATTGCATGCGATATGCACAAAGCTATGCCAGAAATGCAATTCGGCCGCTTCTTAGTAAAACAAGATTTTCTTACCGAAAAGCAATTGCAAGCAGTTCTTACTGGACAGATTCTCATACGCGCTGGCGAAATCACACTCACGCAATTTGTAAACGTTATGACTGAAGTAAACATAACAAATCGCAATTTTAAAGAGGTGCTTCTCGCATCAGGCTATTTAAAAAATCCTACTTTGCTTAAATTGGATAATGACACTTAAGCATAAGCAGCTTTATCTTGCTATTATTCTTGTCCAACTTGCGCCTCTTACGAATTTGATCTGCTAAATAACGCACATCTGGATCATTACATGATTTTTTTTCTAAGATCAAAAGATTATTCTGGGCCATTGGCCAGTCATTTTTCAAAGCGTATAAAAGAGCAACATAAAGATTGGGCATAGCATTTTTAGTGTCTATTTTGCTTGCCCGTTTTATTTGCAACAAACCTTGTTGCTCTTTATTTAAATGACAGAATATCTTTCCCAATATAAAACGTGCTTCAAAGTTATTTGCTTGCTGCTCAAGCACATTGTTTAAGCATATAGCCGCACCGGTTAAATCGTGTTTGGCAATTAATTGTTTAGCCTCTTTCAGTCGCTCTGAGACTGTAGAAAATTCATTAAAATTATCTTCCGCCAATTTATTGTAGCTCAGAAAGAAGGCAGACACTGACAAAGCGCTCGCTGAATTGGTAGGTACTGCCTCATCTACCGACCTGTCTATGCTAATTCCACGGTGGAGGATTAAAGATTGCAATCTGTATTGAACGAAAGGAAAATTATCTTTGTTGAACTGAAAAATCTCATTAGCAGCCTGTTTATTAGCAAGCATCCACTGCTTAAAAGTTCCTGGACTTAACCTAAAAGTTGATAGTAAAGCCGGCAAATCATCAAAACCTAGCCTCACTAAATTTCGCTTGATTTCTCCCGACTTACAGCGTTGAATGGCATTTTCTACCATTGTCGATATTATCGCCTGCTCACTGGTTTTTCTATTAGAATCAGAATTAAAAGCAAGCAAAATCAATTCTCCAGCATTTTTTGTTCTAATGACAAAAGTGTCAGGAAAAACACTGGCAAATGTATAACATAGATTCAATAAATTGCCTTTATCAATAGCATAAAGTGGAAACCATTGACAAAAAACACCATCTATTCGCAAGCGAGACTTAACTAATTGCCAAAATTCAAGTGTGTAAAGATATCTAGAAGAACTTCTCCATGGTTCACCAGGTTGCGACACAATAATGTCATAGGAATGCTTAAGCATAGAAAGAAGATTGCGCCCATCTCTTATTTTAATATTGAGACGCCTATCAGGCAAATACCGCTGCAAACGTTGAGCAGCAATGATAACAGCAGGCTCTAATTCAGCTGCGGTTAACTCTTCGAGTTCCCGATTAGCTAGAATAGCTTGAGCGGTAACACCGCTACCAAAACCAAGCAAAAATCCTGTCTTAGGTTCATGCAAAGAAAACACATTTGGCAAAAGTCCTAACAAAATTTGCGTGGTCTCATCGCTCATCACAGCTGGTAGACTTCCATTCAGCGGTAATGTAGCCTCTGTCTGACCATCCGTTTGCAAACGAACAAGATTTTCTTTTTCATTAGCCGACAAAGAAACAGTAGAATTTAGGCCTTCTTTGTAAAAAATAATCTCCCCAACATTTGTCAAAAGGGGGCGCTTAGACAATGTCCAATAGCAAAGACCTAAAACAATTATAGCTATTATCGCAGCATATAAATCAGTCAGTTTATTCTCTCTATTTTGCAAAGGACCGAAAATATAAAGCACTAAACCAACACAAAAAATTGCCGCTGCACTAAGAGTAAATGTTGAGCAAATAGCATAATCAGTAATTGTGCTAAAAATCGGAAAGACTAAAACCCCGCCGCTAAAGCATCCTGCTACGGAAGCAAAAAGATTTAAGGCATAAGCATAAGATGATCTTATGGGCACCGATTGCGGATATAAATGTCTCAATTGAAAATAAAACGGCAAAGTGGCACCCAAACAAAAACAAGGTACAAACATAAGCAATAAGAGACTTATTGAATGGCTAAGAAAAAAAGATAGAAAAGGCGACAAAGCCAAATAGTTTATACAAAAACCCGTTATCATCGAGATAAATTTGGATAAATTTGGAAAAAACAAAATTTCTATAAAAAGCCACGCAGAAGCAAAAAAATATAAAAATACAAATAAATGCCAAAAGTTTTCGCTTTTTTGTTTATAAGAAAAATTGGCCACCAAAGAACCACAAGCAAGAGCAAATAATTGCATAGCGCAAACAAGAGAAAAGGCAAAAGCGCTAGAACCAATAAATAAAACAGACAAACGCATGAATAATAATTCCAAAATCATATTGAAAAAGGCGGCTGCCATAATAGCTAATACCAACAATTTCTTATTTTTCTGGCCGTTTTGCTTGATTTCCACTTTTTGTGAATTTAACTGAGCCGGTTGCAAAATAAACTGAGGAATTTCGGCCTCCACTTGAGGCGTCGGTATACTCGCCGCTAAAGCAAAAAGCAGCAAAGAGAATAAGTTCAATAACAAAGCAAACATTGTGCATTCTACAAGACCAAAGTTTGGCAGCATTATAAAACCTACCAAAATTGCTCCTATCAGACAGCCCGATAAGTTAGCCAAATAAAGCTTCTCTGCCTTACCAGAGGAAGACATTAGAGGTTTAGATTTATTTAGTAGAGGGAAAGCCGCCCCAATAAAAAAGGCTGGTACTAACAAAAACAGCCCCAGAGTAATTATTCGCAAAAGATAAATGAGCAAAAGCCATTGTTCAGACCGTGTTGTTAAAAAACAAATAAATCCAAGTCCTTCTATGGCAACAAAAACAAGTCCAAATAGGACAAGAGAAATTTGATTGATGATGAACAATTGTCCTGCCCATTTGGGGCTTAACCAAGCTTTGCTGAATACATAAGCTCCCAATCCCATACCCAAAAAAAATATGCAAACAATAATAGCCATTGTCGGCAGAGCCATACCGACAGTACTTTCCATTGCCTGCTCCCAACTAACCTGGTAGATTAGTGATGCAACTCCTTGCAACATATACGAAATAAGAACAAGAAGAACAGGCAATTGCTTCTTGTCCAGAGTCTTAATCAATTTATCCATATAAATTATACTATTGAGAGATATACTTTACTGATAATAAACGAGTAAATCCCATAAAAATGATTCTTCAATCTATTAATCTGCATAATTTCATGAGTTATGCCGATGCATATCTAGATTTAAACTCAATAAACGTCGCTTGTCTATCAGGAAGTAACGGTGCTGGGAAATCTGCTCTATTGGATGCTACTACCTGGGCAATTTGGGAAAAGGGACGAGCAAGTTCTGACGAATTAATAAGACTTGGTCAAAAAGAAATGTGGGTTGAACTCATATTTTCGCACGAAGGCAACACTTACAGAATTAGACGATCAAGACAAAGAACCCCTTCCCGCTCTGGCAACAAAGCAAACAGTAAAGGCAGCATTGACTTGCAAATGCTCATCCCTGAATCGGGTCAATTGAGTTCAAACAACCCAAACAAAAATGGTCACAATGGCCAAGACAGTCATATTATTCAATTTTCGCCTAACAATAACGGCAAAAACTGGAAAAGCCTTACAGCTAGTAGTATTACCGAAACACAAGACAAGATTTTACAATTATTGCGCATGGACTATCAGACCTTTATAAATAGTGCCTATTTACGACAAGGCGCAGCAGACCAATTCGCCCGCGAAACACCGATGAAGCGCAAAGAAATATTGGGTGAAATTCTCAGTTTGTCATACTTTGATCGCCTACAAGAACGTTGCAAGGAACGCTTAAAGCCTTTAAAAGAAAAATGCGAATTCTTAAACGGTTTGCTTTCTCGCCTGCCAGAAATCGAAGCACAAATAACACTTTTAGAAAGTGAACAAGCAATTCTACAAACCAATCTCAATAATCACAGAGATACTAAGGAAAAACTAGACGCAGATCTGGCTAAGCTATTGCGCAAAGAACATGACTTAAATTCTTGGCAAGATAAGCAATCAAGTATGCAAATCCAATTGCAAAACCTTGATTCAGAAATTAAACATTTAAATGCACAAAAAGATGAACTACATCATAGACTGAATAAATTGAATTCGCTAGTTAGTAATAAAGTTGCATTAGAATTTGAATTTGCCGAATACGAAGCCACGTCCTCGTCCTTGAAAGACTTAGAAGAAAAATCGTTTACTGCACAATCTTTAGAAAAGCAAAAAATTGAATTGCGCTCCAAGCTCTCAGCACAAAGAGGTCAATTAGAACTAGAATTGAAGCAAGCACAAAAAGAGTTGGTAGATAGATCGGAACGCAAAGCTAAGTTAATTCAAGATACGCATAACCGAGAAGCAATCATAAGCGAATTCCAACAATATCAAGACCTAATCAATCAAGAAATATATTTATCTAAACAGCAAGAAACCTATGCTCAATTCAAGCAAAGAATAGCCGAATTGCAAACAATCATAGACGAAGCTCAAATTCGTCTCTCCACCGAAATCGAACAGAAAAAAGATCAATTGTCTCAATTAAAGTCTCTTATCATCAGCCAAGATCTATTAGTAAAACAAAAGTCCGACCTTGAAGTAAAAGAAATGGAATTAGACAATAAAGAGAAAGAATTTCAATATGTCAGTGAAAAAGGACAAGAGATAAAAGCTAAAATTGAAAGTCTTAGCCAGCAAATCAACGATAAAATAACATGCCAACAAGAATACAATAACAAAATTGAAGAACTTAATAAGGCAGCTGACGCTACAATTTGTCCTCTCTGCTCGGCAGAAATTGTAGATAGAGCAGCAGTAATTGATCGCTATAAAAATCATATTAAACAAATAGAAAATGAAATCATTTCTTTCCAACTAGAACAAGAAAAATTAGAGAAAGAAAGAAATATTCTGCGCGCCAGATACGCTGACTTAAGTACTGAATTAAATCAGCGCAAAGCCCTAGATATGCAAAAGGGTCAATTAAATGAAAAACATCGCGCCGTTAAAGAAGCTCAGGAAAATCAAAATAAATTAGCAGTCGAAATTGAATCGCTAGAAAAACAAAAAGAACAGAATGATTACGCTATTGTGCAAAGAACTAGTTTAGTCAAGTTATCGGGTGAATTAACTGAGCTTAAATTTGACCCGGCCCTATATAGTAGTATCCAAGCACAGATACGCAGTCAAAGAGGCATCGATACACGCTATCATCAATTGCAAAAAGACTTAAACGAAATAAGTAAAACTGATGCTGCACTACCGGAACTGATAAAAACCATAGATGCTTCAAGAATAATCTTGGCCGAAGAATCATATGGTTCCGAAACCAGGAGCGCTATAACTGAAATTGACAAAGAATGGCAACAACTAAATTATGACAATGTCAAACATGCAGAACTAAGAGATAAGCTTAGTATCTTGCTTCCCAAAGTGGATGAATACAAAGACCTAAAACGCGCCCTAAATGAAATACCAATTGCAGAAAAAAATCTAAATGATACCGAAACATGGTTACTTACTAAAAGTGCACAGCAAGCCGAATTAACAAAAAGCTACGCTCTTGCCTCAACAAGTGTCAGTGAATTATCAAATCTTGAAACCGAAATATCTAATTTAAAATTACAAGTAAAAGAAAGCCAAAATATCTTGGAAGCTTTATTACAAGAAGAAGCTAAAATTTCTGCCAATCTTGAGTCTGCCAAAAAAGAATTAGAAAGTTTCAAGGATAAAAATAAAGAGTTGATTGATACTCGCCAAGCTGCAGAAGATTTCGCCTACTTAGCTGAATGTTTTGGCAAAAAAGGCATCCAAGCAATTGTAATTGAAAATGCCATTCCCGAAATTGAAATGGATGCTAATCGCCTGCTTTCGCGACTAACAGATAATAAAATGCATATTGGTCTTATTACTCAACAAAAAAACAAATCAGGCAATATTAGTGAAACTCTAGACATTGTAATTTCTGACGAAATAGGCACACGCAACTACGAACTATATAGTGGTGGTGAAGCTTTTAAAGTTAATTTCGCCATTCGTGTCGCTCTTTCTCGCTTATTAGCTCGACGTGCTGGTGCTAAACTTGAAACGCTGATCATTGATGAAGGTTTTGGCTCACAAGATGATTATTCGCGTGACAAATTAGTCAAAGCCATACGCTCCATTCAACCAGACTTTGCCCGTATTTTGGTCATAACCCATTTTGCCGATGTCAAAGAAATGTTCCCCACCCATATCCAAATAAATAAACTTAGCGGTATCTCACAAATCGAATTAATTAACTAGACCGAGCATCAGTCAGACTCATCGTCGCCGAAAAAGATAAGATTGCTAAACCCTAAGTTAGCTGCCAATATGAACAATATCGGACCTTCTGAAAAACTAATAGATGCTCAACTCCTTTTCAGAAATCGGTTTTATTACAATTTAAAGAGTATACTAGATCTCTGCATCTCTGCGTTATGTAAGGAGTTTGTAAAAGCCATTATTATGAAAATTAATCACATGGTGATCATATCAATATCCGTGTTAGCAATTGTATTTTTGATTCACCTAACGAGCAACTGTTCATCGGCTGCTGAAGTTAAAGGACAGATTGATTCCAAGCAATCGAAAAAGATTAAAACTGAGATTGATTCGAAAATCAAGGAAAAATTTGATCCATTAGCTTTGTCCTGGGAATCACACAACTGTTCTGTTCGAGCATCCTCTAACTCCAAAGATCGAACCGACTGCCCAGAATATCGTGCTATCGTTTTGCTCGGTGAGCCCGCAATTCCATGCATTATGGAGCGTTATTTAAAACAGAACATACCCGATAATGAGTGGTATCAATTTGCGCTTACAGATATAATTGGTATAAAACGCAATAGCACTTCCTTTAATTTTGATCAAGAAAAGAAATTTTGGACAGATTGGTGGGATTGGCAGCAAGGGAAGCTCGCAACTTGTCCATCCTTCGTATTTTGAATAGTTGGCAAAAAACCTACATGAAAAATATTTCGGTCTTTAAATATTGACAAAGTTCATCTATTCCGTATACTGAAAGTTATGAATCAGTTTATAGAAGAGCTAATCGCCTCATCATCATCTGCATCAAACCAGAGATGCGGATGCATTATTGCTTAGATTCATAACTGTTATGAAATTGAAGTTTTTAAAAGCCCGCAATAAGCGAGGCTTTTTTATTATGTGCCTCGCTACCTTTAGGAGGTACTAATGATTGACATTGAACAAATTAGAAAAAATCCAGATCGATTCAGGCATGCTGTTACAGCTAAAAGAATACCGCTGGATCTAGATAGACTACTAGAATTAGATAAAGAACGAAAAACTTTGACAGGCTTAGTGGAACAATTACGCCAAACCCGTAATCGTACTTCCGAAGCCATAGCCAATAATCCAGATAACCGGGCTGAATTAATTGCTAAATCTCGCACTATAGGCGAAGAGTTAAGCCAAAAAGAAAAAGAATTTGAAAAAATAGAATTTGAATTTAAAAAACTGATGGCTTTAGTGCCGGGACTGCCACTGGCCAATGTACCAGAAGGTAATTCCGATAAAGACAATGTAGAAATTAGTCGCTGGGGAAATATCATCAAAAAAGATTTCACCTTACGCGATCATCAAGAATTAGCTAATTTACACGGATTAGTCGATTTTGACGGCGCGCGTAATATAGCCGGCTCGCGAGCATACGCGCTCACTGGCAATGGAGCTTTATTAGAGTTAGCAATCATGCGCTTTGCTTTAGATAAAATTTTAGCTAAAGGTTTTACTTTAATATCGCCACCCCTCTTGGTAAAAGATATTGCTATGTTTGGTACTGGCTATTTTCCCCTCGGTGAAGATAATGCCTATGAATTAGAAAGAGACAACCTTTATTTAACAGGAACTTCTGAAGTGGGAATAGTTTCTATGCATATGAATAAAACTTTCGAGCTTTCGGAATTACCTAAACGTTATGTAGGTATTTCTCCTTGCTTTAGACGCGAGGCTGGTGCTGCAGGCAGAGATACAAAAGGACTATATCGTGTCCACCAATTTCAAAAGGTAGAACAAATAGTTTTTTGCGCCAATGATCAAGAAATTTCGCTACAACAACATTTTGCTTTATTGAAGAACGCTGAAGAAATCATGCAAGCACTTGAATTACCTTATCGAATAGTAGCTATGTGCACAGGCGATATGGGTTTAGGCCAAGTGTGTAAACATGACATAGAAACATGGATGCCTAGCCGAGATAGTTATTGCGAGACACATTCTTGTTCCAGCTTCCACGATTTTCAATCGCGCAGACTCAATATTCGCTATCGCAATGATAATGGTGAAAAGTTATTAGTCTACACACTCAATAACACTGCCATTGCTTCTCCACGCATTCTTATTCCTTTCTTAGAGAATCATCAAAATAGTGACGGTTCGATAAATATACCGCAGGCTCTGCGTCCATATCTAAATGAAAGAGAATACATAAAACCGATTAAGATGGGAAATTAATAATACATCCAAGAAAGAACCCGATTCTTCTTTAGATAATTTAGATAAACAACCCCGCAGTTTTCCTAATTATTGCCCATTATGGGCTTGGTAGGAGAACCTAGGCTCTCGCACGCAGTCTGTGAAACCGACTAAGCAATAAGTTCAATAAATTTTATGTCTGAATTGAACCAAATGTAAATACAAACGTATTAATCAATAGACTACCAAAAAAAGTAAGGGGTTGAAGTACTACTATTCCTGACTTTGCTAGGGAGTCTGAAAAATTCGAAAATATCTGACAGCCTATAAAAGGAGAAAATACATATGTACACCTCGTCTCATATTCGTAGATACATTTTTAGTTTAACCCACGAAACAATATTCTCTACTCGCGAATTTCTAAGCTTCGGTAAAAGAGCCGCTGTAGACAAATGTCTTTCAAGACTAGTCGAAAGGGGAGACATTATACGCTTAGCACGTGGATTGTTTAAAAGACTCGATGGCAACGAATTTCCAGCACCATTTGTTATAGCTCTACATAAAGCTAAAGCGTTTGGAAAGGAAATTGCCATAAGCGCTATCGATGCAGCAAAATCATTGGCATTAATTGATGAGGATGAGATATCGCATCAACTGACATATACTCTAAATGGACACTCAACTAAATTTCGTTGTGGCAAGAATACAATTTACTTACAAGGAGTAAGTGCAAGAAAAATGCATTTAGCAGACACACCGGTAGGGCGAGCAATTAGAGCTTTATGGCACTTGGGCAAATTTAGATGTAACCAACAGACAATAATGTCTGCTACCCGGTTATTTAATAGGCAGGAGCGTCACGAATTACGACAATCAGCCAATTTAATGCCCTCCTGGTTGGCTGATAAACTATTACATATTTGACCTAAAATCTGCAATTTAATGGTTAACTAACAAAATCTAACTTCGACAGAGCCAATTGGGCCAAAATCAGCAACAATTTGATCGCCTTTTTGAGTGAAGCAAACTTCGCCTTTTCAGGTACCACCATGCAAATTCGTTTTAGTGATAAGATGATTGAAACTCTTCAAATTGAGACCAATTTGCCTTTGATTGACCATGGATCCAAGCAGCATTGCAAGCATTGTCTGCTATTAAAGATAGACCACCAACCTCAGTCCAATCTTCATATCTACTATCAACCACTTCAATAGCAGGCATGACCGAACCAATTGCTCGCATAACTTCTTCTTCTTCATACAAAGTACCACGGGCAGGTAAAGAAGATGCCATCACAAAGCCAAATTCTGGTTCAATCACACACATTTTAAAATCACTGTTATGCAGTTTTGCCGGGCTTGCAAAAACAAATGGCGACAATAAAGGTCCATAAAATGGACCATCTACATTTACCAAAGACTGTGCTGTTTTGTTAGTGCACGCTACTTTATAGCCCAGTTTTTTCCACCGAATGTTTGTAACATTTGATCAGTGAGTACATTTTGACATTCATATGCCGTTAAAAGACCCTTGGCCGGCAGGATTCTGGCAGCAGACTCATCTTAACCTCTTTACCATCTAACTATATAATTTAAATAGATAAAAGCTTGAGTAAAAATAGACAAATACATTAAAAGCAATTAGCGAAACAAGTAAATATTTTGACCACTTAGTTGAAGCGGAATTTAAACCCGCTATTAGCATCGCCATAATCGGTATTTCGCTAGGAAACAAATATCTGCCTTGCGGACCAGCAACACCAGTATAAGTTCCATATATACAAACAGCCAAATTTATAGCAAAACATATAATTAAAACAAGCCACTGCCAATTTGTTCTGTATTTGAGACCCCTGCGGGCAAAACACAAACACGCCAATATAACAAAAGCCAAATAACCATAATAGATTAGCCTTGGCAAATTACGGGTCATATAGCCAAACCAACCCCAAAAACTAAAAAATAGCATACGCCAAAAGCGACTGCTAAAAACGACTCCAATTGGTGAGGCAAAATTCTGTAGATAACGATGATATGTCAGCGTCCAGATATTATGCATTGTTTTAACTCCTGTAATATCTCCACCAAATTGGAAATAATTACGGACAAACCACCAGCTCGTTAGAAAAAGAATAATTAGAGCCATACAGGCTAGCAAAATAAATTGCTCTTTTAATTTGCTTCTGTGCAAATAAATTACTAATAGCAAAATTAAGAAAGTCGTAGCGAGAACGCAATAACCAGAATATTTGCTCAACATGAGCCAAGAGCAACAAATAGATAGACAAACCATATTAGCTCTATTCAGACCTGTTTTAAGTACATTGATTAGCAAAAGTAAAATAACGGACGATAAAGCGGCTGTAGTAACATCGTTATTTATATAAGAGTTCACAAAGACAAATTGAGGATGGAAAGTCACCATTAAAGGCAATGCTAAAGCAGCAATACGGTTGGGAGCAAATAATAATTGTCCTATATAGTAAGCCACAACCACTACAATTAATCCCATCGCAATGCTACCTAACCGAGCAGCATAAAGCCATTTATTTGCCGCAATAAAACTACCAATGGCCTTCAAAAATAAAATATGTGGCAAATAGCCTAATTGGGGTATGGAACCATAAACTGCTTCAGGTCCAACAGATATAACCGCATGATAATCCGGTAGTCTAAAATTATTAGCTATAAATTGAATGACCCAAAAGTGAGTATTTTCATCCGGCGCCTCCACATATGGTACCAGAAACATCCAAGGTATTCTGATTAGTAAAGCCAGTAAAACAATCAAGAATAATTCTTTGATGCTTTTCATTATTTCTCAGCCGATTATTATTGTCTCTTCTAAGGATTATACGCTAAGCTTTAAATGGTCGCTTATGATGAGGTAGACTTGACACCCCTCAATTTTATTGACATAACTCTTAGCTTGTCATACTGTATCCGGGGTCGGTTAAATTATCGTGAATTCTAAATCACTTACTATTTTAATTTCATCGGTAATTTTAATAGCCGTTTTGGCTCTAGCTGTTTTCATTAATCACCGTGAGTCGCTATTACTGGACGGCAAAGTTCAGATATCATCCTTAGAGCGTCCAGCAAAAGTTTATTTTGATCAATTAGACGTTCCGTATATTGAAGCTTGTTCTGAAAAAGATCTAACTATTGCCCAAGGTTTCACTACAGCCTCCCAGAGGCTTTTTCAAATGGACATGTTGCGCCGCATAGCTAAAGGAGAAACGGCAGCAATATTTGGCAATAGTTGCTTAGCCAATGATAAATTAGCCCGCATTATTGGCTTCAACAGAATAGCCGAAGCGGAATATCCCCTGCTATTACCCGAAACAAAAAACTGGCTCAAAGCATATTGCCAGGGTGTAAATAGTTATATTTCTCAAAGCACACTACCTTTAGAATTTATCCTGCTTGGATATGAACCCCAGCCATGGCAGCCAAAAGATACTTTAGCAATACTCAAATATTTGCAATACGCCTCAGATGAGTGCTGGCAAATAACTGTCTTACAAAACGCGATAGCACAAAAAGGGGGTGTCGAGCTAGCCAAACAACTATTTGGCCCTTCTTTGAAATCCAGTCAACTAGCTACCTCAATTCCGAATACCGAAAAGCAGTCATCAGATTCTAGTTATGTTCCCACCGGAGAACAAGACGCCAAGCCCAAAGAATCAGCTTTAGATTCTCAAAGATATGATTTGCGTCGACCGACATTGAACCAGGTAGGCTGGCAAAAAAAATACGACTCTCTCACTATGCCCTTATACAATTTGATAAGCACTTTGCCATCGCCTGCCCAATTATCCTGGGGAAGCCATGCTTGGGCAATATCAGAAGAGATGTCACAATCTGAAAGAGCACTATTAGCCTGTGACAAAGATACTTTATTTAATTTCCCTGATTTATTTTTCGTATCGTCATTACGGACACCTTTTATACATGTTGCTGGATTAACAATTCCTGGCGTACCTGGAATATTGATAGGCCGCAATGATTCTTTTAGTTGGGGGACTGTAAATTTAAAAACACAATCTCAAGAACTTTGTGTTGAAGCATTCTCCAACAAAATTACCAATCAATATTCAAACAAACAAGGGGTTTTCCAAGCTAAGGAAATACAAGAGGAAATACCGTCAAGATTTGCCCCCATTCGGATGGAAACAATCTCTCTAACAAAGGATGGCCCACTACTCACAAAAAACGGAAAAATAGGGATAGCTTTAAACTGGTATGGTTCAAATCCCGCCAATAATATCATCGATTCAATATTGCCTTTGAATAAAGCGAAAAATTGGTCAGATTTCACTAACGCTCTAGAAAAATATAGAGGCAGCCTGCAAGCATTTTTATATGCCGATACCACAGGAAATATCGGAAAATATATTACCGGTTATAACAGACACTTCGGAGAAACATTACGCCTAAATCAAAAAGAGCAAGACCAACAAAATAGTGATGCCCAAGCATCGCCCAAGTTTATTGTTGCTACTGAAGGACAAATTTATCCTACAAGTTCAGCCGAAAGTACCATACCCTTGGTGTCCTCTGGCAGCACCTGGTCCGCACTAAGAGCAAAAAAAATACTAGCAAAGAGTCAAACAACGAACGCAAAACTATCTTTAGAAAATATGATTGCTATGCAGGCTGATGCTAAAGCGCCCTTAAGTGAATTAGTGACCAAAATGGTCAGCGACGCAATCATCAGTACGAAAAACGCCGACATATACCAGCACGACGCCTTAACAATGCTGGGTAATTGGGATGGGCAATTAAAAGCAGATAGTGCTCCCGCCACTATTTATGAATCCTTCATTACTTATATAACCAAAAAAATATTACAAGCCAAAATTGGTGAGCAATTGTCTACCGAATATATGAATAAATGGCCCTATTGGACTCAATTTACTGCAACCATTTTAACCAAACAGCCTGCTAATATATTGCCCATTACTCAACATGATTTTTCTATATTTAGCCTTGATTGCTTATCTCAATCACTTAAAAATCTGAGGCTCATATTTCAAACTAGCCCCGTATCCAATAGCCTAAACAAAATGCAATGGCAAAAATTACATCAACTTGATTTCCGTTCTAACTTGGCAAGATTTATACCAGCCAATCTCATAAATGCTTTCAGTCCAATTTTTCCTGGAGCTATAGGCATAGATGCAGACCAAGATTGTTTAAATGCTTGCAATTATCAGATAAGCAACGAATCTCCACTTTATATATGCAATTCCGGCCCAACCGCACGCTTACTTATCGATATGGCAGATAATGACAAGTTTTATCACAGTCTTACTTTTGGACAGTCGGGTCACTTGTTTTCCAAGGATAGAATGTACAATGGTCAGCTCAAGTCCTGGCGCAAAATGGAATTTCACGCTATGGCCTTTTCGTCAAATCAGCTTGGGCGGACAGCACGGCACATACTTTTCCTCGACAATACAGTTGAGTGAATTCTAGCTTAGAAGTTCACAGGTAATCAAGTAGAATATGCAGCGGGTTTTAATTGCTGACGACGTTAACCAGGAAGGCAGAAAAATTCTGTCCCAATCTTTAGCAGTAGATTATCTGCCAGAAATTTCGGCTGCTGAACTTCTAACATCAATTAACCAATACGATGCATTATTGGTACGCAGCAGAACTAAAGTTTCAGCTGGAGTTATTAAAGCTGGCAAAAAGCTCAAAGTGATAGGACGTGCAGGAGTGGGCGTAGACAATATCGACATAAATACTGCCACCGAATGTGGTATCGTAGTTTTAAATTCGCCAGAAGGGAACACCGCTAGTGCCGCTGAACATGCAGTGGCCTTAATGATGAGCTTAGCTCGTCATATTCCAAGCGCCGATAAAAGTATGAAAAGCGGCTGCTGGGAACGCAAACATTTTGTGGGTACGGAACTTTTCAACAAAACTTTGGCTATATTAGGAATGGGTAAAGTAGGGAGTCGTGTTGCTCATACAGCTGCTGCCCTTGGTATGAAAGTAATTGTTTATGATCCCTTTGTTACTGCTGAGCGCGCTACTGAATTAAATGTGCAAAAGGTACCATTGGATGAGGTATGGGGAAAAGCCGATTTTATTTCCATACATGTGCCACAAACCAATGAAACAAGTAAATTACTCAATAAAACCACTTTAGCAAAGATGAAACGGGGAGTGAGAATTATCAATGCTGCCCGCGGCGGTATTATAGATGAATCAGATTTGGCTGATGCTATAGAATCAGGTCATGTAGCTGCAGCTGCTTTTGATGTTTTTGAAACTGAGCCTCCAGCAGACTCTCCTCTTCTAAGGCTAGGCAATAAAGTTATTTTGACTCCTCATTTGGGTGCTTCGACTCACGAAGCTCAGTTCAATGTGGCCATAGACCTAGCTGAACAAATTCGTGACTTTTTAGAGACTGGCATTGCCAGAAGTCCTGTAAATTTACCTTTAATGAAACCAGAAGCAGTGCGTGAATTAGGTAAATATATATGGCTAGCCGAAGCGATGGGTAGCATAGCTTGCGAGTTAGCAAATGGAGAAGCTTCACAACTAGAAATTGTAGCGAAGGGAAATTTAGCCACTAAAGAAATTTCGCCGTTGGCAGTTGTCGCATTGCGCGGTATGTTAGCCAAAAGAATTGACGGTGTAACTTATGTTAATGCGCACTTAATTGCTAAAAATCACGGCATCCAAGTCCGCCATAGCAGAGATAATCAAACAGATCAGTTTCAAGAAGAAATAACTATTACTCTTCTAACCGATAATAGCAAAATTTCTCTTACAGGCACAATTTTAGCTCACGATGAACCACTTATAACCAAAATCAATTCTCACCCAATCAATTTATATCCAGCGAAAATGATGCTATTTACATCGCACACTGATCAGCCTGGCATGGTAGCAAAGATTTCAAGTGTATTGGCTAAACACAATATCAATATCAGCAATATGAGCCTAGCTCGCATTGCTGCTCGAGAAGATGCCGTTATGGTAATGGGTCTAGATGACTTGCTAGCTCAGTCTGTTTTAAAAGAAATAGAAAATTTGGCCGGCATCAGAAAAGCTCATTTTGTATCTCTTGAATCGTTAGTTCATGTTCCAAGTTAATCACTCAAGATAATTATCCCCTTTGTAGTTTAACGATAATTGTGTGTCTTATGAGACTAATCTTTCTAACCGCAGTTCTGTGCTATGTCCTTATGATTTATTCTAGCTTGCCCGGTCAAGCACAGCTTAATTTAGGTGGCAACAACCTCTTTTCTAATTCTGGTATGAATAATACGACCGGTACACCTAATAATTTTGCCAGACCGACAATTCCCTTGGGAGATGAGCCAAACAAAGAACAGTCGAATTGGATACCAGCTACTTTCCCTGCTTTCCCCACTCGCTATTTGAGCATACCTGGTTTGGATGACGCAGAAAAAGAAATACTCTCGCAAAATTATTTTGTTGTTATTAATGACGGCAATATAAAATCTTTTGCTCAACTGTATAGTGAGAACAGAACAGATGGCATTTCTAGTCTTGTCACCGCAGATAGCATCGTACATCCACTTCTTACTTTGCAAAATAATATTAGACTAAAAGTAATTGAGCGCTCACTCTCTCCGTGTCTTGAATCTTTACTGATTTCAATGATTCGAAATAATGAGATTGACTATAAAGACACAGAGGATGCTGAGGTCAAGGAAGAGCTTAAATACAATCTAGCGTTTTTGACGGTAGCCATAAAATTACTCGTACCTGATTTTCCACTACCGAGCAACGCTGGTGTTCGTCAATTAGTAACAGACGAATTGAACAACTTTAAAAGAGGCAAATTATCTCGTTCGGTTATTTTTCACCGCTGGGAAGACTTTTCTTTTTATAATCCCGTTGGATTTTACAAAACTTCTGCCTCTATAGGGCGTTTTTACTCGTGTTATCAGTGGTTAGCCAAATCCTTTCTCGACCTAAGTGATACTGCTTCTGATACTACCGTAGGCAATGGCAACGAATTTAGACGTGCTTTCCTGCTCTTCCAAAGCATCATAAAGGCGAAGATTCAATCAAACAACCTGCAAAAAATAGAATCCGGCCTGATTATTTGGAAACAAATTAACAAAATTGCCCAAGATTTAAGCATTAGCTCAACCATTAGATTCCCCGAACAAGGTACTTATCTATTGCCAGACAACCTAGCAAAGGCACTAACTTCTGCTAATGCTTCTGAAATTTCGGTCTCTGCTTTGAGCAATCCACTTAATAGAGCAAGATTACTGTTAACAATTAGAAGCAATGCACCCAGACAGTTTAGCTCTACTTCCATATTTTCTCTCTCCCGAAACGACAGAACTAAAGAGAAACAGCTTAAGTTTCATTTACTCACACCACTGTATACTCCTGCGCAAGACGTATCTTTGCCGGGTCCAGTCTTTCAGCAAGAAAATGCTACTAATTTCAGCTACATCCCTATAGCACTGTTATTGTTACACAATAATGGTGTTAACTGGGCCAATAAAATATTGACAAAAAATTCCGCTAAGTTAGACGAACAGTTTATGAATCAATTAGCTATCAATCAATTAGTCGAAAATCAAAACGTTGCCAGTTTTGATCCAGCAGCACGCAATTCATTTTGGAAAATCTTTGGCGCTTTCTCTAACCCTTGGCCAGACCACACACAATTATTATTTCAAACTGAGCAATGGCGAACCTTTTGCTTAGAGCGACAAGCTGCCGCATGGGTAGATAATTTCGTGACTACCAAACTCAAATCGAGCCGAAGCAATAATTCGGTACAACTGCCATCAGAAAATGTGTCGAATGTTTCTGCTAAACCGACAACAAGCACTGACATAACCAGTGCAAGCCCTGTCACTATTAGTAGTACCATTCGCAAATTTGGTATCGGTGCTTGGCGCACTAATACTAATTTCAATTATTTAGAGCCCGCACTTGATTTATACAATAAATTGGGCGAAAGTCAGTTAAACTTAGAAAATTCCCTCAATTTAGCTGGAATATTTCCTAACGAATACTTAGATGAAAGCCATGACTTTATTCGTCTGCTTAAGCGATTGGCTTCAATTGCTAAATTGGAGTTAGATCTAGAATTTCCGCAAGCCGAGGACCAAGCCTTGCTAGGAACTATTGACAAGCTATTAAACATCGTCGAATCTCCCTTACCAGGCAAAATATTTATCACTTTTCCCACCAGCAAATCTAAAGGCAATAATGTTGATTCAGAGCTTCGCTTAACAGGGGTAAATATGGAGATTAGTTATCCAGCCATTCTTTTTGCAATCGTTCAATATAAACATACCTATTACTTGTTGCGCGGTGCTACATACTCGTATAGTGAACAAGGCGGGGAAGAAATTAATGAAAAACATTGGCAGCGTCAGTTAGAATTTGGTTTCCTAGAAACACCATTCTGGTGTCAAACATTTCAACGAACTAATGCTAAACCAAATTAGGGTGTAAGGAACAGAAGTGAAACAAGAACTGCAAACTGTACGACTCAATACCTATAACACCATTCTTCAACTGGCAAGAAAACACAGAGCAGAGGGTTTATACCAAATGGCCGAAGACCTCTATAAGCAGGTTATCGCTATTGCTCGCGTTGTGAATGAGCCAGAACCTCATCTATTGTCCGCGGTCTTATATGAGTTAGCAAATTATTACGAGTTCCAAGCCAAAGATGATCAATCAGAATTGCTCTGGATAGAACTGAAAGCTTACGAACAATATTTTACCTCGAACCATTATATTTATGTACAATGCGTTTTCAGTCTTGCTCAGTTAAATGAAAGAAGGGGAAATCTCGATAGATCAGAAGCTCTCTACAAAGAGCTTTTGAAAAGACAAGAAAGCGAGCTGGGAGATGAATCGCTAGATATTTGCCCAATCTTGGACCAATTAGCAGCCTTCTATTGCCGACAAGGAAAATATAACTTAGCAGAAGCTCTGCACTTAAGAGTTCTGGTGATCAAAGAATTCTATCTTGGAACATGCTCGCCAGAGATTAATTACACTGTCGATGCCCTTATCGATATATTTAAAAAACTAACTAAATGGCGCTTAGCTGAATATATGATGAATAGACAAAAAGGTATACTTCTGGCTTTGCATGGCAAAGATTCACTTTGTGTTGCCAGCTGTGCATTAAGATTGGCTGAATTACAAACTGATACCAAACAAATAAACAGAGCGATTGATAACTTGTCTTTCGCTATACAAGTCTATAAAAATAAATTTGGCGAACTTGCCAACCCAGTTATTTCTCTGCAAAGCAAATTAGACACATTGCTAATTTGCGGCATGGAAATGAGTTTTGCATCATCCGAAAGTTCGGTTTACTCAAATGACGAGCCGATTACAATCAATCTAGACTCGCCAAATATGACCTTAGCGGTTCCCGCATTAGTTACTGCCTAAATCAGCCTGTTCCTGCTGGCTGAGATTTTCTTTCGCATCAACAGGCGTATCACCCTTAACCTCTGCAGGCACATAACGAGGAGCGGGTCTTTTATATCGATCCATATAATCTAGTCTTAGCTGTCCATCAGCATCTTGATAATACTGTTGTAGTATTTGCTCAAATCGCCAACCGTTTGCAGCAAGCATATTAGCACCATGTTGGCTCAATCCACGACTGCCATTGCCTGGTCCACGATAAGTAAAAACCCAATCACTACCATCTTCCTTAATATCCAAAATACCGGCTGTACTGAAATGCAACATCTTTGCCAAAGCTATTCCGTATACTTCACGATTTTTCTTAGTTCCTATTACCTGAATACTGCGAGCATTGCCAGTTTGGTCCCATTGTTTGACAGTCACACCAATTATGCCAGGTACACCTGTAATTTTTTCTAACAATGTTTTCGTAACTCGTGCAGACCTAATATTCAAATTTTCAAACGCATCACCCACCCAAGCTCTGTAAAAGCCTGGCTTTACTCGACCAGCATCTTTCAAAATAATGCCACGGGTAAGCCAGACAGCCATGTTGGTAGAGTTTGCCGCCACAGCTTGTCCTTTATACACTTGGTCGCGTGTATCAGGCACAACATCATACCCTTCTGTTCGATACCATTTTGAGCCAGCTCCAGTATGAGCAAAGGCATAGCTCCTTGCTGCCACAGCTTGCGCCTTAAGAGCCTCTATATGCCAACTAGCCGGCATCTCCGCTGGCACTACGCCAGTTAAATAATCTTCCAAATCCAATAGATTGATTAAAGTGATATGTCCAGCTAAGGAAAGAATTTCCAGTACACCACCATACCACCGGTTATTAGCCCAAACACGATACCTTTCGCTAGCTATATAAGCACGACGATTACTGGGTAAAGGATAGCTTTCTCCAGTTGCCATGTCGCTAATACGCCCATGGGCCAAACTATAAACATGGCGGGCAGTCAAAGCAAAAACAGGCTTTTCATCAACAAAAAGGGCTCCTGTTTCCCATAAATAAACATAATTTGAGCCACTACGAGTAGAAATGCCTACACGCATTGGGTATACCATAGGCGGATAGGGCGCAAAATGTATATTAGGAACAATGGCTGAATTTGCGGCAGCGGCTGAATTTGCTGACTTAGCTGCACTGTCGATAATCAATATTATTGCTAATGTGGCCAATAAAGTCCCAAGCGCCTGCCACAAAACTAATAATCTAGACATATTCAAGACCTTGTTCCCTTTCAATTCCAATCTTATTACATAAATCCTTCTTGATCCTATTTTGTCTCTTGATGCTACTATGAAAGACAGCAAGGGTAGATAATCTATGTTTTCGGCAGTACCTAAATGAAAAAGCTCCTCATTGTTGACGATGAAACTGACATTGCTACTTCTATTCAGTATGTGCTGACCCAAGAAGGTTTTTCGACTTTATTAGCCCACGACGGACTTAAAGCTATCGAATTAGCAGAAAAAGAAAAGCCCGATCTTATTATTTTAGACCTAATGATGCCGGGTTTAGATGGTCTAGAAGTATGCAGACGGGTACGCTCACACGACCGGCGAACGCCTATTCTCATGTTAACTGCCCGTACTTCTGAAATTGACACTGTAGTAGGACTTGAATTAGGGGCAAACGATTATATAGCCAAACCGGTACGCCTGAGAGAATTAGTGGCCCGCGTAAAAGCTCATTTGAGAGAAAGCCCAACCAGCACAATTAATACCCCTAGTGGGCGTAGCATTAAGCTTAGCAATCTGTCAATTGATATGGATAGCCGCACTGTTTTAATTAATAACCAACCTATAGACCTCACTTTTAAAGAGTTTGAGCTTCTGGCAGCTTTAGCCAGGCAACCAAATCGAGTCTTTACCCGCGATCAGCTTTTTGCTCAAGTTTGGGGCTCAGACTTTTTAGGCGAAAGCAGAACCGTAGACGTACATATCAGATACCTACGCGAAAAATTGGAAGAAAATCCCAGCCAACCCAAGCGCATCCTGACAGTACGCGGTGTCGGCTATAGATTAGTTTGGGAATAAAACCGTAGTTGTCCCACTGAAACCACCACCTTTTGCTGAGATTAAAGCAATTTGCGTACTTTTCCCAGTGACATATTGGTCGCGGAAATTTTATGCTATAGAAAACTTGAAAACCATATGAACGGTTCAGATTCAAAAACGGCAATGGCGATGGCGGCAACCTTATGATCATGGAAAAGCGGGTTCAATTGATTAAACAAAAAGCTGGCGTGGGCCTATCATTATTTTTGGTGTTAACAAACCAAATGGCTGCTCAAGCCGGAACTTGCAGCGATAAAACTAAATGGTTAACTAATAATCTAGAAAAACCACTAAAAGGGACTAGTGACCAATCTTTAACAACTTTAAAAGCATTGTCAGCTCAACCAGAGAACTCAAAGCAGACAAACTCAATCATTGTCAGCTGCTCTGATGACCCCACCCACACAATCAAATTGCGTCCTTTTATGGCCAATCGCAAATTGCCAAGTAGGCATGAACTCGAATTAGCACTAATCGAACAAAAAGCAAAATTAGCCCAAGAAAATGATGCTCGCTTAAGTGGACAAGTATCTACTTTTGTTGTCGGAGAAGACAATCAAGCTTCACCTTCTATACAGCCTTATCCTTCCAATAGCTATAGACAGCGGGCAGCCGAGCCTAAGCACGACAATCTTACTCGACTCAAGAATGTCAGCCGCAATTACTTCCTGCAATCGCCAACTAAATCAGCTCAAAATAGCTTTTCTTTAATGAAACAGGCAGAACAACATTTGCTTTCTACAGGAAAGCAACAAATGACTCAATCTAATTCCTTTGCGACAAATTCTGCAACCGGAGAGCAGACGATTTCGTCAGTTAATGGATCGTCTATTAACATAGAAGCATTAAACAGTATGCCTATTAATGCGACAAATAGTCAAGCCATGCCTGTTGTGCCAATGAATTGGACATCCGAAGAATGTGGCCCATCGGCTTTTAGTCTGTCAACCAACGCGCTAAGAAAACAAATACAGGTGAGTTCTTCTGATTTTGGCGCTGCTGGACCGCCTCCATTTCCTTTAAATCTTCTACCTGAAGCGTCACTCAAACAGCTCATAAAAAGCCTGGCTGGTAGCAGGAGCAGTTCTAGCTCTACGAACGGATCAAACGTTGCATTTGGCTCTTGGCATAGCCCCTATCCTTTGAATAGCGTGTCGGGCAATCGCTCGAGTAATCTACCATATGCTGGTTTTCAATCCCATTTAACCAAGCCCTATGCTAGTTCGGACAAGAAAGCAAATTTCCATTACGTGTCTGCACTACCTGCAGTGACAGGTGCACACAGAAAATCTTCTGCCCGCAAACAAAAAACTCGTGATGCCGCTAATCAAAGGGATGCTGCTATTAGAGTTAGGATGCTGCTAGACAGTCAAGTTAGAGTAGCAACGTACCCAGCCTACACTACACAATCTTTAAAGCCCTGGAATTTCGCGCAATAGCCAAACAGAAATATTCTCTATTATTTAACCTATATATCGACACACGTGCGATAATGTCTATCTATTAATTGCCTAATCGACCGAATTAAGCGAGGATAATTGTTAGATGATGTTATTAGCAAAAAACTTAATCAATCCAAAAATCAGAACTCTGAGCAAATGCATTGCTCTTACATTCTCCTTATGCGCCTTGAGTTTGATACCACCAGCAGTATTGAGCCAAAGTACTGGTGAAACTGGCGATCCTGTAGCAATATATAAACAGGCGGGAATAAATGCTGAGCAAGAATCAGCTATTCGAAAACTTGCCCAAGACTATGACCAAGAAAATTCGGTTAAAATGGAGTCGCTTGCTCAAATGCTTCAAGCATTAAGAGATATGGCTTATCAAAAAACTCTTAATGCGTCAGGTATGCTTGCCAAACAAGAAGAAATAAACAAACTTCAGTCCGATATGGCACTACAAAGGATTAAGCTAGTTATTAAAATTCGAGGACTTCTAACGCCTACTCAAAACGAAAAACTTGTCGCCGCTTTGCAAAGCCGTATTCGCAATGAAGAGCAAGTAAACCTTAAGTAGTCAAGAATATATTCACAATTCCACTGTATTCATTATTCTTGATAAAAATAAACTTTGCTTAAGGCAACTTGTTAAATTCTAAAGTTGCATCTGCTCCTAGCCCGTAATTTATGGTAATTTCATTCAGTCTTTATAAGACTATATATATTCCAGTATGCGTTGTCCCGATTGTAATCAAAGAAATTCTGTAGCAGCAAAAAAATGCGCTGCTTGTGGTGCCTTACTGCGCCGCAAACCATTACCTTTAGGTTTCAAAGTGTTTATCGGCATTCTGGTGGGCGTGATTTTTGTCTTTTGGGTGGCAGCACTTTCCTCAACTATCAATAACCCTGAAAAAACTTTGACCAGCACGGCTAGTACTTTAACTGGAAAATCAAATTCGGCTGAGCAGATGATGGGTAATATCAAGCATTTCGATAAAGCTATGTACCAATTCTTGCAAAAATATGGCTCTTTAAATAACAACGAATTAGCCAGTAAATTGTCGACTGCCTTGCCAAAATCTTTATACGAAAACCACATTTTTGAAATCTTACCTAATCTAAAATTGGTAGAAATCGATACCGCGTTAACTGCCTCAAATTATCTGGTTTTACTTAGTAATGGACAAACCGAAGTTTTACCAATTGTCGGGCTAGATGTCTATGACAGCAATTCTTTCCTGCCCCAAAATGACAAGTCTGAAAGCGGTAAAAAGGAAAAGGAAGGTCAACTGCTAGTTTTGTCAGGTCATACGAGCATACATGGACATCAACCCAGAGTAAAAGTATTACTTTTAAGTTCCACCTTGCAATCAGACAATGTCATCGACTTAACCGATACTGCAGTGCCAAATTTATACGGAGAAGGGACAGCCAAGTTTTCTCCCAATCAAAAAGACATTGAACTTTCTATTTCTCTATTTAGTCGCGGTCAGGCATTAAATGTATTTTCAGCTGAGCAATTGAAATCAACATTACCTGTCGAAAATGAATCACTGTACGAACAATTAATTTGGCAAAACAATTCTTACTCCTTACACAGTCAGCCCGGTACAAGCAGACTATATACTCTGTATGCCGCTGCAAGCTCTTTAAAAAATCACAATAAGCTTGGACGTTTTTGCAGATATTTCAGTGCCGGTGCTAGGCATACTATCGAGCAAACACCAATTGTTAAAAGTGAGCAGGGATTTACTATCAGTGCTTATAAGCCCCTTAAGAAATCTGGAAATTCTAACAATACATACGTCTTAAAAAACGATTTTACAAAAGCGATCGTTGAGTTAAGACCACTGTCCACTGCGAAAAAGGGATTGAACACCAATGGTTGGTACATTAACAGCCTGTCTATTTCAAAACTCACACCTCTAGCCTCTGCAAATATCCCTGCAGCAACAATTACTGAAACAAAGCCCGATCAGAAAAAAGCAGCAAGTCCTGATCTGAAAGAAACAATAAAGCCCGACTTCAAAGATATAACAGCGAAGCCTAATCTTAAGGAAGTGGCTAAGCCTTCGATACCGCAAATAGAGGGAAAACCACAGCAAACAACCTTGCCTAACAACAATAAGAGCTTAGATTCGACACAGAAGCCACTGGAGCAGGGTTTTGATGCTAGTTTCGCTCGAGATCTAAAAGCTAACATCAAATTACGCAGTGGTCCCGGTATAGATTATCAGTCCATTTATGAAGTCAAACCAAATAAACCTATCTCCATTATTGGCAAAGAAAACGGCTGGTATCGTGTCAAAGTAGACGACAAAGAAGGTTTCATTTATGCTGGTTTAGTAGCCAACCAAAAGAATAATGCTTATAGAAGTACCCTTATAAAACAAAATTGCACTGTCAAGGATGATGAGCAACATTCAATTACAAGCATTAGTAGAGGAGATCATCTAATCCTTCTTGGCGATCTGCAAAATAATCGCTATAAAGTAATGCTCAGCGATGGCAAAATCGGTTATATAAAGAGAGAGGCCATTGATGGTTCTCCTCGCCCCGTTCGGGAATCACCACCGCCATTTGTGCCTTAAATGCACCGTTTACGCAATTTTGCTTTATAGAATCAATTATGCGAGAATAAATAAGCATTTAGTAATCGATATAGGCTTATTTAAAGTCAAATTGATTACTGTCCGGCAAGCCGGGACGTAGCGCAGCTTGGTAGCGCGGTTGCTTTGGGAGCAATAGGTCGCAGGTTCAAATCCTGTCGTCCCGAGATTTTTCAAAAATAGTGTAAGCGCTTTGTAGCAAGCATATTTGTGATTTTACTATGAAAGTTGCACATATCATCGACCAGCAATTAAATCCTCAATAAATTCTGGACAAGAGCGAATAGAAATTCCGCATTTGTCTGCAACAAGATCATTAAAATGTTCACGATTACCTGACAATATAAAATCGGGTTTGGCTAATAACGCAGCCGCCAAAATTTGTATATCAGCCTTATGGCGCATTGTGGCTATGTAAAGCTTATAAGTTTTTTGAATAATATTATCTTCCGGAGCAGGCAAAACAACCAATCTGGCTTCTTCCAAGTATTGCCTGCCAACGATCGACAATTTTATTGAGCCGTGCAGGAACACTTTTGAGTTTTTTGAGAATGGCATTTTCTACGTCAATAATAACTGGTCGGCAAGTAATAATATCAAAAGTGCCACCAGCAGCTAGCTGGATTATGGCCGATGCAGCCGAATCAGGCAGAAATACAGCCTCTATAAGTACATTTGAATCTAAAAACAGACGCAAACATTCCTTGTTCGCCATTTGGCAAGGTTGGGATATTGCTTAGCAAAACGCTTATTTTTTTGTTTTTCAGCTTCAGCTTTCAACTCTTCCACTGTAACGCCAGCTTCAGAAAGTTCTTTTTGGGCACCTTTCATTAGATTAGTAAGCCGACCATTTATTGAAATCAAGATAACACAATTGCCCACTACAATTTCTGCAAGCTCAGTTCCTTTATTTAATCCTAGATGTTGACGGGCTTTATTAGACAATGTAACTTGTCCGTGCTTATCAGGAATAATAGGCTTGGCTTTAGAAGATGACATATTTACCTCAATCTATTTGCAATATATTAATGAGACGCTTGATTTAATATTGATACTTTGCCATTCTAATTCCTAAAGGAAGCTTATTCCCACCATAATATTATATCTTGATTTTGCTCAGACAAAAGTTAGTAAGCTTATAAGATAGTCAAACATTGAAGGAGACGAGATGAACGTTGCTCTATCAAAGCCCACTCAGTATGTTGAAAAGTTCATGAAAGATTTGCTGGTCAAGAATCCCGCCGAGCCGGAGTTTCACCAGGCAGTCAAGGAAATTGTCGATTCTTTAATACCGTGTTTTGAGCGTAATCCCAAATATATTGACGCAATGATACTGGAGCGTGTAGTCGAGCCAGACCGCGTGATCATGTTCCGCGTTCCTTGGCAGGATGACCAAAATAAGATCCATGTCAATCGGGCCTTCCGCGTTGAATTCTCAAACGCTATCGGTCCCTATAAGGGAGGCCTTCGCTTCCATCCAACAGTTAATCTCGGCATACTCAAGTTCCTTGGCTTCGAGCAAATTTTCAAAAATAGCCTGACCACACTTCCGATGGGCGGCGGAAAGGGCGGCAGCGACTTCGATCCTAAGGGCAAGTCAGACTCCGAAGTCATGCGCTTTTGCCAGAGCCTCATGAATGAGCTTTACAAATACATCGGTGCCAATATAGATGTACCAGCCGGTGACATTGGAGTGGGTGCACGTGAAATTGGCTATCTCTTCGGACAGTATAAAAAATTGAGCGGCACTTTCGAAGGCGTATTCACAGGCAAGGGCCTTGGCTGGGGCGGCTCTCTCATTCGTCCTGAAGCAACCGGATACGGCACAGTTTACTTTGCTCAGGAAATGCTCGCCACTCGCAGCGAATCTTTTAAAGGCAAAACAGTAACGGTATCTGGCTCAGGTAACGTCGCCCAATATGCTGTTGAAAAGGTCAACCAGCTTGGCGGCAAATGTATCACCCTTTCCGACTCGGATGGCACCATATATGACCCCAAAGGCATTGATGCGGAGAAACTAGCATTTGTAATGGAGCTCAAAAACGTAAAGCGCGGACGCATAAGAGAGTACGCGCAAAAGTATAAATGCGATTTCCTTGAAGGTAAGCGCCCATGGAATATTCCATGTCAGGTAGCATTGCCCTGCGCAACCCAGAATGAAATCGTTACAGAAGACGCCCAAACATTGGTGAAGAATGACTGCATCTGCGTTGCTGAGGGCGCCAACATGCCTGCAACAATTGAAGCAGTTAACGTCTTCCTCAAAAATAAAATTCTCTACGGTCCTGGTAAGGCTGCCAACGCTGGCGGTGTTGCTACTTCTGGTCTGGAGATGTCGCAGAACAGCCTGCGCCTCTCATGGACGCGTGAAGAAGTGGATCATCGACTCCACGACATCATGAAAAGTATTCACAAGACCTGCATCGACACAGCCAATGAATATGGCGAACCAGGTAATTATGTCTTGGGCGCCAATATCGGCGGATTCGTCAAAGTTGCCAACGCAATAATCGACCAGGGTCTCGTCTAACCTACTCAAGCTGCTCTCTCAGCAAAGGCCAGAACTTATTTAGTGTCTGGCAGTGCATAATGTAGTACATACCGTAGCGATCGTACTTCGTGTCTACACCTTTTAACTTATTGATTACGGATGGTATCACCGGGAACTGGAACAGTGCCATCAACTAATTTGGTTAATGCTGCTTGATCGCCAATGTCTGTTATTGCAATCACGCCAACCAGAACAAGGTTTTCATCAGATTGCGAAGGTGAATCCCGTTCAACAATAAATTTGTCACCGATCTTGTAACCATTCTCTTTGCCTACACTAACGCATATTAAATCATCGTCCACATCAGTAATGGTGCCTTGCACCCGCTTTGCTACCAAAGCGTCCACTTGAGGAGCGACTGCTTCCAATTGCTTGCAAACAGAATCAACTGCCGAAAACGTTGCTTGACCAGCTATACAATTGGCAAAAGTGCTAGATAGAAAATCTGAATTTGGCCCACCTTCTCCCCAAAAATCGCTCGATCTTTTTCGCGATTCGGAAGTTCCAGTCAATGTTGTTATCTCCTTGCCACTACAAACATCGATTAGTTTTACCTCAAAATCTACCTTAGCTCGCCCACGATCAGCTATCGCTGCCGGTAAAGGTACAGCACCTATAAGTCCGGCAAAGTTTCCTACCTTAGGAATATATGAAGAACCAGTATATGCGGCTGATTGAGCAATATCGGCAGCAGCAGCTGCATTTTCTGAGCCCGACTGAAATTCAAACGACTGCACCGATCCGGTTATTATGGCATCAGCATTCAGAGCCCTGCCTATTTGAGCAGCACTAAAATCAGCAGTGTCGTCTCGTTGCAATAGAGCCAATACGTCACCATAGTCACACGTACTCCAGCCAGGGATTTTTGCAATCTTTGAAGATAACACTTTTGCTATCTCTGAACCAACATCAACATCACCGGCATCATCAGTTGAATTGTGAAAGCTAAATGGTAAGACAACAAGTCTTTTTTGTTGTTCTGAAGCAAAGACCGACTTCTGCACATTGACCATCAAAAAGACAATGACAAAACAAAGTACAGTAAGTTTACGAATAGACATTTAGGCTGTTAAACTTTTAAATTAAGAAATTCTAGACACAACTACAAAATTTTGCAGCATATTATGACATACCCCGTTATTTTCTGATTTTAACGTTATAAACGCGCCAGATTCAGGAATATCCAAAATACATACTAATGCCAGGCCGGCAAAAAGATGTCTGATAACATATAGCGCGCCCGGCTTAAATGTTAATGGCTAATTTGCGGAGAAATTAAGTGAAGAATAAGAATCTGGTTAAGACTCTATTAGTCATATTTGTCATGCAGGTCGCCATTACCGCAGGTGCTGTCAGTCATTCCAACAAACAAGGGATTGATGAAGTAGCAGTCATGGAACAAACTTTATCTGACCTCGAGCAGCGCGTATTGAATCAGCAATACAATCGCGACATTATTACTAATAGAGTTTGGCGTCTAGAAAACAAGATCTTTGGCAGAATACAGGCTGGCTCTCTCCAGCATCGCATCAATGAACTGATTGTCCATGAGGCAGACAGAGCACCGGCACTCCCTCAAAATTCTGGCCCAGGAAAACACAACGTTAAAATAACGCCAACTACACCGTCAACTGCCAAACAAAATCCTGCCAATGTTAACAAACAATCGCCGCCGCCTCAAACAAGCCAAGAAGTAATTGAACAAACTTCATGGGATGCAAGTGCCTTACTGGATGAATTATTAAAAGCGCAGGAAAACAACGACAGTGTATCGCTAGATCAGTCAATGGCCAAACTTTGTCAAATGCCAATTCCAGATGCGGACAAAAGTCCTGAAAAAATCCGTTCGGCTAAAGCATCCGATGAACGCGGTCTAGCAGCTTTTAGACAAGGAAAAATTAGAGATGCTCTCACCAATTTTAAGGATGCGCAGACTCTCAATCCCTGGGCTGCAACCATACTTAACGATTTAGTTAGAGCACAGATTAAGACAAATGATTTAAAGGCAGCGGTTCTATACGGACCGCTTAGCATTTTGGTCGCACCGTCTTCTCCCATTGCCTGGTGCAATATGGCTGAGATTTTTGCTCGCGTAAAACAATACTCAAGGGCGCAAGGATGTGTCTATCTTGCCTGCTTGATGACTGATGATTCAAAGCAAGCCCTATCGGCTATTCAAGACCTGATTAACAACATCGACGAACCAGACGTGCGCGTACCTTTTGAGCAAGGTCTTTTCATAGCAAAATATACATTGAAAGACTATAGCAATAGCCCATCTAGCACCGTCAAGGATGATAGAATGCTTGGCGCAGAAGCTGATGCTGCCCTGTATAAAGCCCATATGCTTTTGACTTTTGCTTCAGGCTTGCAACAAATTAAGCAGAAAACGGGCATTATATCAGCGGTAACAGTCACAGACAAAGGACAAATAGTCAAGACTGATTTATTGCGTTCTTCCGGTAATGCCAGACTGGACAGTGCCGTTATGAAAGCGTTGACCGATGCTAAATTACCACCTTTACCAAAGTCTATCCAAAGCAATCAACTACAGTTTATTGTTCCCATTGATAAAATCACTCAATTGCATGCAAGCGAAAAAAATGGTTAAGCTCTGCTCGCACACCTATAGCTTCAAAGAATATTTATTGTTATTGATTCAAAAACTCTCGGAGTATATTTATGAAATTTGATCCTAGAAAAATAAGTGTACGAGTAACATTTGCATGCGCCTTGGCAGGAGCAATGGCACTTTTAGCACCAGCAAATACTTGCAGCGCACGATCAGTACCCACACACGCATCTTCACATACGGGGCGTCGTGTAGGGGTACACAGTACAGCACATTTAACGCACCTTTCCGGTGAGCATGCTGCGGGCAAAAGTCAATATACTTTGGGCAAAGATGAGCATGCTTCAAGCAAAAGAGACCATTCTTCGACCAACAATGAACCAAGGTTGCGCCAAGAAGAGCCTGTGCACTTTGATAAGATGCATAATCGCTCGGAAAGTCACCTCGAGCGCGATCGCCACTTTGATCACGATCACCGCTTTGAGCACGATGGCAGAGGAGAACACTTCAAACACGATGACATAGCCAGACGCGATCAATGGATAAGACATAGACGTTTTGAAAAGCACGAATATTCAACAACCGATGGCTCGACAGTGATTGTACCCGGATTCATCTACCTCGGTGGCACCCATCATCGTCGCGATACCGAAGAAACTCACGATAAAGAAGCTGACAATAAAGAACCGAATAGTAATGCAAACATTAACAACAATAAGACCTTAATAAACAAAGACACCAATCAACAACATTCCGGCAGTTACTTTAAAGTTGATAAGCCATAAGGATCTGCCAGCTCGCGGGCTCGGCTGCCGCTAGCTTTCTAGGCTTAGCAAGTCTTTATTCGCAACATTTGCTTCGTAAAAAATGAAAATCCATTGCCAGGTTAAATAAAAAGTATATACTGTCAACTTGATACTTTGTGGTAGGCACTAGGAATCCCATGCTCAGACTGGAAAATATTAGCAAAATATACCCTCAAGGAGAAGTTTTACGAGACGTTACTTGGGAGCTCAAGCCAGGTGACCGCATTGGCTTAGTTGGTCCAAATGGTAGCGGTAAATCGACCCAATTTAAAATTATTACTGGCGAAATTGAGCCAACCTCAGGCACCATCATGCGGGCATCAGAGCTAAAAATTGGCTATTTGGGTCAAGAATTTGCTGTCACACTGAGCAATACTATACGGGAAGAGCTCGAAAAATCGTTTGGCGAACTTGCTGAAATTCAACTAGCACTAAATGTGGTGCACCACAAACTAGAAAAAGCTACTGGCCTTGAACTCGATAGACTTATACACGAATTAGATCGTTTACAAAAAGAATTTGAACATAACGGTGGCTATTTGCAGGATGGCAAAATAGATAAGGTGTTAGCAGAGATGGAATTCGCTCCTCAAGATGCTAATCGTCTAATTAGCGAATTCAGTGGGGGCTGGCAAATGCGGGTCAATTTAGCCAAAGTTCTACTGCATAATCCAGATATTTTGTTATTAGATGAGCCAACAAATCACATCGACTTGGCCACCATAGAATGGCTGGAGTCGTATTTGCGCAAGCAAAGCAAGCCCATGGCAATAATTTCTCATGACCGTCACTTTTTAGATCGCATCTGTACAAGCATTGTAGAAATGAAGCGTGGAATAGCTAATATTTATTTAGGGAATTATTCTGCTTATATCGAAGCTAAAGAGATTAACGTTTTAGCTCAAACAGCCGCCTATGAAAGGCAACAAAAAGAATTAGGGAAACAACAAGTTTTTATAGATAGATTTAGAGCCAGCGCCACTCGCAGTACACAAGCTAAAAGTAGAGAAAAACAACTTGAAAAAATTGAACGAGTGGAAGCACCAGCAGGCGATGAAAAAACGCTTATCTTTAGGTTTCCTGACGTTCCGCATAGTGGAGTGGAAGTAGTTAAGATAAAAAATCTTACTCATGCTTACGACGACAAAATAATATTTATTGACGCCAATCTCCATATTGAGAGAGGTGATCGTATCGCTATACTTGGTCCTAATGGTGCCGGTAAATCTACTCTTTTGCGCTTAATTGCCGGACACGAAAAGCCCAATGACGGAACCATAACGCTTGGAACACACAACGTTCGTCTAGCTTATTTTGAACAAAACCAAGCTGAAGCACTGGATTTAGAAAAAAGCGTTTTGGCTACTATAGCTGAAGAAGTGCCAAAATGGAAAACAGAAGATGTGCGGGCATTGCTTGGACGTTTCTTGTTTAGTGGCGACGCTGCTTTCAAAAAAGTAGCAAGCTTAAGCGGAGGCGAAAAAGCCCGCTTAGCTTTAGCTAAAATGATGCTGGGAGCAAATAATTTTCTTATCCTTGACGAGCCAACTAATCACTTAGATATTCCAGCTAAAGAAACTTTAGAAACTGCTTTGAAAAAATTTGCTGGCACAATAATAGTTGTTTCTCACGATCGTTATTTTATCTCGCAAATAGCTAATAAAATTGTAGAAATTCGCGACGGACAACTTCGTCTTTACCATGGTAACTATCAATATTATCTAGATCGCATAGCCGAAGAGAAACAAAAATCTATTGATGCCAAAGAGGCAGCTGAAGCAGCTGCTAAAGCGGCTGCAAAACGAGAACGCAATCGATTGAAAGAAAAGACCAAAGGACTGAACGGATAAAAGGATGACAAGTATTTACGATTTCAAAGCCAAAACTCTGGAGGGCAAAGAAATCAGCCTTAATAAATATAGAGGTGATGTAGTCTTAATAGTAAACACAGCCAGCAAATGTGGTTTCACGCCTCAATATACTGAATTGAAAGATTTATATAAAAAATATTCTAGCAAAGGTTTAAAAATATTAGGCTTTCCTTGTAATCAATTTGGCAACCAAGAACCTGGCAATAGTAAGAATATTGCTTCCTTTTGTCAAAAAAATTATGGTGTAGATTTTCAGATGTTTGAAAAAATTGACGTAAACGGAAAAAATGCACATCCACTCTATAAATATCTAACCAAAACAGCACCGGGTGTCTTGGGAACAGAATCCATAAAATGGAACTTTACTAAATTTCTCGTGGATCGCAAAGGAAAAATATTGAAGCGATACGCGCCTAGCATAAGTCCAAAAGAAATCACGCCAGACATAGAAAAACAACTCTGAGGCAACGCCAGTTTTTAAAGCGTCTAAGAACGATCGAATTGCCTTAATTTGGTATCAGTCTGAGCAGTTTCTTCCGTTCCCTTGGACTGCAGCATGTCTTGCCATGATTTTAAAATAACCTCTACGGCTAAAGGAAGATCGGCCAAAGATTTTTGAATTGCAGCTGAACGCTTAATGTGCAACTGGATAACATTATTGAAACGACCTAAGAGACCATTAGCAGCAAGCTTGCTCCGGTCATATTCACTAGATTGCATAGCAGACATTAATGCGACTATTTCTTCTTCCCGTTTGCTTAGCTCATTGGACATTGTTAGCAATCGATGGCTAACAGCATTAAAAGCGGTAGAAAGTTCTCCAAATTCATCGTCTGAATTGGTGGGCACCGACAAATCGAAACGATTATATTTTATATTATCTACAGCCCGAATAAGTTGGGCCAAATTATTCAACATGTATCTGCCAAATAAATAACTGAACAGAGTAAGCAAAATTAGTCCTAAACAAGATCCAGCAATGATGGTTAATTGGGTAGAAGAGGCACTACGTTTTAGTTCTTTTTCTCTTTTCTGCAATAATTCAGTCTCAGACGATTTGATCTCATCAATCGCTCTATGCAAAGCTATACGAAATTTAAGACTATTTCCCGTACGCACTCTATAGAATGCCGGCTCTACACCTTTTTGTTGATAAAGTTGGGTTGTTGCTTCCAAGCTAGCTAATCTTTCTTTCACCAATACACCTAATTTGTCGACTTTAAAAACTTGGACCGGATTATCCGAAACAAGCTGCCTGATCTGTTGCAAACTTTCATTAGTTGAAGCAACTAAAGCTCTATAAGCATCTAAATAAATCTCTTGTCCAGTAATCATATAAGCACGCTGAGTACCAACAGTGTCGCTTAAATTGTATAAAAGCATATTTAGTTCTTGCAAAACTTCCCTCGAATGAGAAAACAATTGATTATCCGCTATCAAATTTGAGACGCTAATATAGGAGGTTAAGCCAATAACCAATACAATACAAGCAGCCCCTACAAACATTAAGCTCAATCTAGTTGCTATTCTCATTTATTGATTCTCCCTTAGCACTTCCGTTAGTTAGCAGCCTGTAAGCTCATGCTTTCAGCGCTTTTTGGCCAATAAATGCCAGCTGTAAGCAAAACTAAGCCAATTAAAAAGATAAGTACCCAGGGCAATATGTGTTCCAAAGAAAATTCAATTATGTCTGATGGTTGAACACCGAGCATAGCAAAAGCCATGACCATAGCTCCTGAGTATGTAAGGATCTTAGTCCACATTCGCTTCTCTCGCCAGCAAGTAATGCGCTTGATTCCCTGTACATGCCCATGCACTGCCACCGCTCCTGCTGTGTTGCGTGCCAAAAGTTGCAACGTAACTGAATCTCCTGGATTGAGCAAAATTGGTGTCAAGAAAATGCGTTCCTGCACGATTTTTTCAATCAGGACTGCTTCTGGTCTTTTCGACTTAATCCTATCTTCTAAATCAGCAGGAATAGTTTCAATTACGCTAGCTGCTAATATCTCCGCCCCAGGGTTTAGTCCAACAAACATAGCCGTCTGATAATCACTAACATTAACTGGTAAATGTCCACGATTGAAAATACGCACCACAATCAAATAAGAATCTAAAATACTATGCCCGTCAAAACGAATATCAAGTTGATTGCGTGCAGCTCCCTTTAGATTGAGTACAGGATGGCGTTCCAAAACCATGTAAGATAATTCTTTTCGGTGTTGGTTCAAGAACCATAGAATAATGCTAATCACTATACCAATGCAGGTAGCAATCGGGGCCAACAAACGTGTATCAATAAACATTGACAGTGTTTTAACTGAATTTCTTCGTACCAACCAAATTTTCTATTCCCGTCCTCACTAACTTATAAGCAATGGTAGGGTTAAATATCAGATTTTGTTGAAAAAAGACACAGACCAAAAAATTGAAAGAACTTAAGGCAACTAAATAAGCGCTGTCCGGCTAAATCACCTATAAGAATGATATCTTACCAAGACTTGAAAGTTTCTTCAAGCTTTTTCACCACCAGTCGATTGCCAAATAGTTTTTTCTTTTCTGCGCTGATTCTTTGGGCAATAGAATCTCTCTCTTCCTTGTTCTGCGCCAATTTAATGGCTATTCTTATATAATCCTGCTCATTGAGAGCAATAGTTTCTTTCAAATTCATTACACCAAGTAACCCCGCACTTTGCCTGCCACGCATTAAAGCACCATCAACGGTAACGATAGGCAGATTTTGTTCAATAGCATCAAGTGCCGTTAAACAACCTGAATAGCCAATGCTATCTAAAAATATGTCTGCTCTTCGACACAAATTGATGTACTGAGAATAATTCAAGGGCGGCAACATAGTAACAAACTTAGAAACATCAAGCCCAGCATTGGTAAAAGTATTGCTTAGGCGTTCAAAGAATTTAGCAGCCAGAGCCTCAGGCCTGCCAACGAATATAAATTGAGCGTTGGGTACATTTTTTGCGATCTCGGTAAAAACATGATCGTGCTGAGGCATATATTTAAACAATGATTGTACACAAAGAAATTTGATACTATCTGCCCTTAAAGACAATTTTTCTACCGATTCATCAGACACGCCTTGTGGCTCATAATAAAAACCTGTGTCGGGAATCAATACTAACTCTTCCTGATAATGAGAATGCGCATTGTCAGGTTCCATTATTTGGGGACTCAAGAAATAGTCTATTGTAGACAATCCTGAGGTGTCTGGTCTTCCCCAAGCACAACATTGAATAGCAGCTGTCCGCAAAGAAGCAATTTTCATGCTAATAGGATCAATTCCTAATTCAGGAAAGAATAAAATATCTATATTGTCTCTCTCTATCTGTTCACATATACGCGCTACGTCCGAACTGCGATAAAAGTTGCTAACCTTTTTGCTCACTATTTTTGTAATATCATCAACAAGTCCGCCAGTGGAATAAGCAAAAAGCTCAAAACTTTCACGATCAATATGACTGACTATGCCATCCATTATAATTTTCCAGTCAACGTGATTACTAAAATGTCGAGAAACTATACCTAAACGAATTTTTTCGCCAGACTTTAAAATCCGCTTTCTCTTAGGCTTGGACCATTGGGGATATTTTCTAGCCATGACAGTCTCAAGTAGTTTTCCGTAACGTTTATGCACCGCCAAGTCATCCAAACCCTGATAGCTCAAATAAGTAGGTTGGGCCAGAAGAAGCACATCATCCATGTCTGGTACATTGTAAGAATCTTTTTCGATGCGCTTTTCCAGTTCATCAAGTCCATTCAGATATTCAGCGCGATAATTATTAATCTCAGCACCTGAACGATAGAAAGAAGGCAAGCTTGCTCCCATACATCCACACAACAACATCAAGGATTGAGGATCGAGCTTAGCAGCTTGTTCAAAAGAAGATTTTGCTAAGGCTGCTTCGCCACTATTTTTATAAGCTACAGCTAGGTCTAAATGAGCCTCATAGAATTCTTCTCGTAATTGCAAGGACTTTTTATAAAAGTCAATGGCAGCCGCATAATGGTGCTGGGCAGCTAGAACATTGCCATAATTACGCAAGGCCTCAGGATAATCTGGCCGTAGTTTTAGGGCTGCTTTTAAACAAATCATTGCATCATCAAATTCACCTAAGAGAAAATCGACAGAAGCTAAATTATTCTGTGCATCAGCTAGACTAGGCGGCAAGCCAATTGCTTTAAGCAAAGCCTCTTTAGCCAGAAGATAATTACCCAAAGCAGTTTGACATACACCAATACCATTAAAAGCAATGGCACTGCCAGGATTAAGCTGACTAGCTTTGCTAAAATTTGTCAGTGATTCAACAATATTATTGATTTCAAAATAGAGATTAGCTAAATGTATTCTAAATTCAAAAGAATCTGGTTTGATTTCCAAGGCCTGCCGACAACTTTCTATAGCATTTTGTCTATCACCTTTAGCTCTATATATAGTAGACAAGTTGAAATAAAGTTCGCACGCTGTTTTATCTATAGCTATCGCGCTTTCATATACAGAAATTGCCTCTGCGAAAGCTCCCTGCTCTGCTAACAAGAGTGCTAAATTATTGAAAGCCACTACACCTTTAGGATTTGCAGCAATTGCTTCTTCATAATACCTGCGAGCTTCAATTATATTTCCACTAGCCTTTGTTAAGTTGCCAAGATTGGTCAAGAATTCAAAATCATTTGGCCGACACTGGCATGCTTTCTGAAGTAATTTAATAGAATCATCTAATTTGTTGCGCCTAACAGCAATAAGAGCCATTAGATGGAACGCATCTGCATTACTTGAATCATTGCTAATAAGATGACGACAAACAAAATCCGCTTTTTCTAGATCACCATCATTAAAGTATTTAGCGGCATTAATCAGCGACTCATTGGTATGGCTTTGGATTTGAGTCATTTATACTCCTACAAAAAACATGTTTTATGATTATACGCTCTAAATTTAATTCGTTTAGCTATTATTCAGTTGTACACTAGGAGTAACACGTTACTAATCATCGGTAATAAAAGTACCGAAAGGGAGCAGAAATGAAGAAGATATTACCTACCGTTGCAGCTTTAATGATAGCTGCTCTTGCTTGCTCCACTGCGAATGCCGGCATTGTAAAAAAAGGGGTAGATGGCACAAAAAAAGGCGTGACAAGCGCTGTAGACGGTACCAAGAAAGGAGTTAATTGGACAGTTAATGGAACTAAAAAAGGAGTCAAATCCAGTGTCAACGGTACTAAAAAAGTGCTAAAGAAGATGCATCTATAATGCCCATCAGATATTTTTTGGGCGCAATAGTGTTAAATCTCGCTTTAAGATAGTCAAACAAGCACATCTAGTTGCCCGCTGTTAAAAAGCGGGCTGACTTATGAGTAAAAATGATGCTCTGAGACAGGAAATAAATCAATGCCAGGTAGTTTATATATTGTCGCTACACCAATTGGCAATTTGAATGATTTAAGCTCAAGGGTCAAGGCCACCTTTGAAAAAGTTGATCTCATTTTAGCTGAAGATACAAGGGTAACTATCAAACTGCTAAATCATTTGGGTGTCAAGAAACGCATGATTAGCTGCCATGAGTTTAACGAAAAGTCCCGGCTAGGGATAATTACTGAATTTGGCCAATTGAATCAAAGCGTGGCTCTCGTATCTGATGCAGGCACACCATTAATCAGCGATCCAGGAAATGATATAGTGCATCAAGCAATTAATTGCTCTATGAATATAGTACCTATACCCGGACCAAATGCCGGATTGCTTGCCCTAATAGCAAGTGGATTACCGTGTGATCGGTTTGTATTTGAAGGATTCTTACCGAGCAAAACAAACTTACTCAAAGCAAGATTGGCACAACTAGAATCCGAGGAGAGAACCATAATTTTATACGAAGCGCCTCATAGGTTGCTAAAAACACTCAAAGCGCTTAGTGAGGTTTTTGGAGACAGAGATATCTGCTTAGCTAGAGAATTAACAAAAATCCATGAAGAATTTGTCCGCGGTAAAGTTTCTAAAATCATTAGCGAATTGAGTAACGCAAAACTTTTGGGCGAATACGTAATAGTGATTGGTGGCAATAACGAAGATAGGTCCTCATTGTCACCGAATAAATCAGAAGTTGAAAATGCAATCAAAGAAATGTTAGAAGACGGAGCCACTATCAAAACGATTGTGCAAACAATCACTGAAAAATATAAAGTCAAACGCTCTGAAATTTATCAACTAGCCTTAGCGCATAAAAAACCCATAAATTTATCAAAAACCCATAAATTCACGTAGGGGCGGATTGCATCCGCCCGTTATTTAACGACCGTTTGCATGAAATCAGCTAGTATAATTGGAACTTAACATCAAAAAGACCACTGTAAAAACTATTTACCGGGAAGAACAAAATGAAAACTCTAGAAGCAATTGTCTTAGGAATTGTGCAAGGACTCTCTGAATTTCTCCCGATCAGCAGCAGCGCACATCTAAGAATCGTACCATCACTTCTAGGATGGTCAGATCCAGGAACTGCTTTTTCAGCTGTAATTCAACTAGGCTCGACTTTAGCTGTAATTACTTTTTTTGCTCAAGACCTGTTAGGAATGCTTAAGGGCTCATTTACAGCCTTAAAAAGCCATGATTATATGAATCACGATTTGCGTTTATTAATCGGCATAATGATTGGCACCATACCCATTTGTTTATTAGGCTTATTATTTAGACACTTACTAGAACAGGATCAAAGTCCAATCCGAAGTTTAAATGTTATCGGCTGTGCCTCCATTGTAATGGGCTTACTTTTATTCTTTGCTGAGCAGCAAGACAAACAAAGTCGCGACCTCTCACAAACTGGAATACTGGATGGTTTGTTAGTGGGGTTAGGACAAGCATTAGCTTTAATACCTGGCTGTTCTCGCAGCGGCTCAACGCTCACTGCAGCATTATTGCTTGGTATAAAGCGTTCTGACGCTGCAAAATTTAGCTTTCTATTAGGCATACCAGCTATAAGTCTTAGCGGATTGCTTGAACTAAAAAAACTCATCGATGATGGGTTGAATAACGAAGGCGCAAGCGCACTTATAATCGGCTTTCTAGTCTCGACGATCGTTAGCTATCTTGTAATTGCTTGGTTTATCAAATTCTTGCAATTCCATTCTCTCAAAGTATTTGTCATCTACCGTTTGATTTTCGGAGCACTAATACTCATTCTTAGCCGGTTATCTATAATCAAATAAAACAACGGTTGGATTCAATCCGCCCTTACTGGGGTCGATTTAAATGGCCGGAACACGCTCCTACGATTTCAATGTACTTATTACTTTTGCTTAATTGATGATCAGTTAACGATGGTTCTTAGATAATCCTCCCTCCTTACCTAATTAAGGCTTTTCTGATAAGCTAGCTTATTAACTGGCTTATTCTGAGGGAAATAATATGCGTCAGATTGGAGCTTTTGAAGCTAAAAATAAACTAGCAAGTCTGTTGGATCAAGTTGAGGGTGGTGCTGAAATCCTTATTACCAGGCGAGGACATCCTGTGGCTAAATTGGTTGCAGCATACGAGGGTTTCAACAAGGAGAAGGCGCGAGCAGCCGCACATAATATTCGTGAGCGCGCCAAGACGCTCAAACAGGAACATTTTCGCTGGGACGAATGGAAGAAATACCGGGACGAGGGGCGCCCATGAGCCTCGTACTCGATAGCTCTGCTACACTTGCTTGGATATATGATGATGAGATCACTCGAGCAATTAAGCAAGTATTTGATATGGTTACCACTGACAGTGCTTGGGTGCCAATAATTTGGCCGTTGGAGGTGGGTAACAGCTTGCAAACAGCAGTTCGGAAAGGACACATTAAAGCAAGTTTTCGAGATGCTACATTGGCAGATCTGGCATCGATAAACATCAAGATCGATGATGAAACTAATAATCACGCCTGGTCCAAAACTTCACAGCTGGCGCAAAAATATAACCTGACCTTATATGACGCGGCATACATTGAGTTAGCGCAACGGAAAGCTCTTCCACTGGCATCGTTAGACCGAGATTTGCGGGCAGCAGCTAAAGCTATGCGTCTTAAGTTACTGGGCGTTTGATTGACACTTAGAACATGAAAGAGCAAACTGCGTCGCCGAATTTCAGAGCATTCTCCTGTCATTTTTTCCTATAAGGAATTTGCTTATTCGGATTGGCTAACTTCACTTGTTCAAGAATGATTGCCAATTTTTTGCAAGATCATAGCGATGACGCTTGAGACTTCCTACCAGTTTGTCGTTCAGCATATTGATAGTGCAGCTATCAGTCAGCAGTATTTACAATTCGCTTTCTAGGGTTTTTATCAGCTGTTCACGCTCTTGTATTTGTTTTTCCAGCCGAGATATTTCTTTTTGTTGTTCTTTAATTTCAAGTTTATCATGCGGCTTATCTGCTTCTTTCTTTATTGCTTGTTCAAGCCTAGCTATAGTAGCTTTTTCATTGGCTATAGCAGCCTTTTGATCAGCAATCTCCCTTTCTATTCTCCTATCTTTTAAAGAAGCCGGTGGTTTTGGAGTTGGCGGCGGAGTTGGCGGCGGAGTTGGAGGTGGTGTTGGAGTCGGCGCTGGTGCTGGAGCTGGCGCTGGTACTGGGGCTGGAGCAGGAGCCGGTGTCGGCGCTGGTGCTGGTGCCGGAGCTGGTGCTGGAGCCGGAGCCGGAGTTGGTGCTGGAGCTGGCGCTGGAGCCGGAGCCGGAGCCGGAGTTGGTGCTGGAGCTGGCGCTGGAGCCGGAGCCGGGGCTGGAGCTGGCGCAGGAGCCGGGGCTGGAGCTGGCGCTGGCGCAGGAGCAGGAGCAGGAGCCGGGGCTGGAGCTGGTACTGGTACTGGTACTGGGGCTGGTACTGGGGCTGGTACTGGGGCTGGTACTGGGGCTGGAGCTGGCGCAGGAGCCGGGGCTGGAGCTGGTACTGGGGCTGGTACTGGGGCTGGCACTGGGGCTGGTACTGGGGCTGGAGCAGGAGCAGGAGCCGGTGCTGGAGTCGGCGGTGGTGGTGGTGCTGGTGCCGGCGCTGGAGTTGGTGCTGGAGCTGGTGCAGGAGCTGGTGCTGGAGCTGGCGCCGGTGCTGGTGCTGGCGCAGGAGCCGGCGGCGGGGGTAGACCGCCTGAATTATAGCCAGTAGCTAAACCATTACCTAGCGGTGTGCCCAAAGGGAGATTAGTCATAGCGTCTCCCGATGTAGGAGGCCAACACAAGAAGGAATTAGGATCGCTAGGAGCCAGATAATTTGCTTCTTGATAGCATGCAGCACCAGCTGGCGGAGGTGGTGGTGGCCAGGACAAACAAGGCAGAGAAAAGTCATATGTTAGCCATGCTGCAACAGAAGTGCTGGTTGGAATTGATTGCGGATTAGTAGCAAAACCAGGGTCCATCATGGAAGAACTAATGAGATTTGTAGCACCTTCTGTGTTTATTTGCTCCATTGCCTGGTAGCCTAGCGGTACGGTTCCCATTATTTTTATAAGTCCGCCGTTAAAGCAAGTGTTGCCTATAAAATCGTAAGTACTTCCATAAGTATCAAGCTGATTTTCAACCATATCAATATCCATGGTTGCTTGACCAAAGGCATTTATATTTGGTTGAGCAAATGCACAATCTTGTACAACAATATTACTGGTGGGACTAGTTCCTGGTGCAGTTTTGACAATTGCAGCGTTATAACAATCTAGAAATAAATCACCAATCATGTTAATGCATCCATCTGTCTGGCCGATAACCACGCCATTCCTAAGTCCTGCAACAATGCAGTGCCCAATCTCATTCCAGCAATTACCAAAATAAGTCTGGCCTATGGCATTGTTGTACACTGCACCATCAAATAGTCCAGCATTGTTGTCAGTTTGACAAATGATACAGAAATCAAATTGAGGGTATCCATCTAAAGTCTGCACCCATGAAAATGGACCAGCTGGAAATGGTGGGCCATTACCATTCGCTGAATTGGCAACCCAGATATTGGACTGATAATAAGGATCAGTAGCATTTTGTATCCAACAGTATTCTATATGCTCATAAGCTATGGTATAGCCCCAAGGAGCATTAGGTGCAGCGTGACTTACATTAAGTGTTTGTCCTGCTATTGTTGTATTAGGAAGATCTTCCCAACCGGCCAACAATACATTAACGCCATTCTCAGCAAACATTATTCCACTTAGCCAAGTACCGCTATTGTTACCACCGCAATAAAGACCTGCGGTGCAGTTAATTACAGCCCAGCCTTGTTCTGCTGCGCCATTTTGATTTACCCAAGCTGTATCGTTGCCTGGGCCTCCCCAAAAGTAGAGACCATTGCAGTAGGTTACATCAATACCCGGGCAGCCTACTTCATTGCCTTTAAACTTAGCGCCATTAATAATCACTTGTCCACCAGTTTGGGCTGGCTTTATCCCGGCTGGATCTCTTGCATCATTTGCACACCTCACCACCGGATAAGAAGCATAAGGATTCTGAGGATCAACAAGTACTGGTATCAGCGGTGTGTCATATTCCATATAGCTACCCGATGGGCCACCATCAAGCTCAATTACACAATTAACGCTGTCTCCCGGAACAGAACCAGGATACAACGTTGACCCAGCAGTAAATTGAGCAGCAAATGCATTATTAGCGGCTTGCACTGTTGCCCAGTTAATTTGATCCATTTCATTCCATGCCGTTGCCCAGGATAAACCATCGCCACCAGATGGAGCATTTTTTGAAACAAAAAATGTTGGTGGTAAAGTAGCCGAAAATTTTGGTATTGTCTGAGCATGAGCACTTACTAAACAAATAAATTGATTAGCAATTATTGCCATTGCTAACGCCAAAAAAAATCTAATTAATAAGTTTCTTTTCTCAATGACTGAGAAGCTATTTGCTGCTAATGCCAGTGCTTTTAAGTTACAACCTTCTTCCCGCATATTAATCTTCTCACGCTATTATTAATGGTCAATAAATCTAAATGGTGATCATCTAATGCCCTTTATTTGTCGTTTAATATCAGACAAACTGGACCATTTAATCTTAAGAAGATAATATATGTATGAGTTTATAGCTTAGGCTTAGCAAGCAATTGTTTGTTATTATTGGACGATGGCGCAGTTGCGTATATTGGCGCTGGGCGCCTAGCTTCGGTCATGTTTGGATGTAGCACAATTTTTGTTCTTTCTTCAAAAGGTAATTTTGATTGTAAAGCTTGGGCATGCAACGCTGCATTTCGGTATGCTGTAGCCTCCGGCGAGTGTGGGTCAGCCATATGTCTTGAGTATGCTGCAGCTTCCCTTTTAACTTTCCAATTTTTAAGTCTTTGGGCGATCTGTCTGTTGCGGTACTCTTTAATCCACCATTGTTGTTGGCGAGCTGCTGCCTGATTTGACATTGGTAAAGCGTGATAGGCGCGGCGCAGATTTATGGCTGTGTTTGTAGCATTTGTTCTTGCTGATGACGGCAAATGTTTTGTGGATAATACAGATTGACTGGATTGTTTTTTTATTGATGTTTGTGTTTGTGCAAAAGCAGCCAGACCAAGGTAGACATTAAAGTAAATATATTGACCGGCTATGAGTGCAGCTGCTAATTTCTTAAATTCAAAACTGTCCTTGACTTGCATAAACCATTTTTCCTCTTTTGTATTATCGTAACCCACTTTTGTCATTATAGCTGGCGTCTTTATAAATGATACTTCCTCTGATTAATTTCAAGGAATTAGCCGAAAAATATTGGCAAGACAAAGACACTGACATTTAGAGCAAAACTCTGTCTTCATAAATTGACGCATGAAAAGTCATTTCAGCGCTTCATCCTGCATTCTTAAAGACATTAGGGACTGTTACAGCCAGCCAGGTCGTTAAGCACCGGTATCTTACATGCATAACAATCTGTTCGGGAGCTATTATATTGTGAGTAATAGTTTTTCTTAAAATGGATTTTGCTTATCGGTTCAATCAAGGTAACACCCTCAGACCGGATTACCGTCATTGGAAGCGAGCAAAGTAAGGAAATCTCGATGGGTTTATTGGTGTTCCATCATTATTGTCACTACCAGAGTTAGACGGATCGAGATTTGAGGATCAAGACAAATTGTTGGCTCGAATGGACATGGTATTGGCACAGCTGGTGCTGGTGCCCGATTACTTGATAGAAAGCTACTGTTTACGTTTGCGTGTCTGCTTATCCAATAATATCTCAACACCAACTTTTCTGGCAGCTTTGCTTAGTCCGGTATCCAATGTCGCTAGTGGTATATTATGGCAAAGAGCAACAGCAAGATAAGAAGTCCCAATGGTTCTTTACCTGTAAGCAAATAATACATAGTAGCTCCCAAAGCATAAATATCAGAACGCAAGTCAGCACCACCCAATATTGCTCTGATGGTGAATATCCTCCAGAAAGCGTTCCAATTATGAAATACAGGCTTCATTATTAATCATATCTAATCCGTGTATGATATAATATTACTATACCTATCTCGGATTAAGGACCATGAAAACGGTTAACGACTTCTTCCAAAACCATCCAATATTTACTACAGCAGAGCTGGTAGAAGTTCTCACTACAAGCCAAAATAGCTATAAGGCAGCAAATAATTCGTCCTCTCTTAAAGCATTATTGTCTTACCATGTGTCAAAAGGACACTTGCTATCAGTGCGGCGGGGTATTTATTGGACAGTTCCGTCAGGTATGCATCCAGAAACTTGTCCAATTGATCCATTTCTTGTAGCTAGTCGGTTGGCACCAGATGCGGTATTAGGTTATCATACGGCTTTGGCCTTTCATGGTATCGCATACTCGCAATGGAATACCTATGAGTATATTACCAACAACAGCAATATTCCGATTTTTAAATTTCGTGGTGCCACCTATAAGGCTGTTAGCCAGCCAGCCGGATTACGACGGACAAAAGCGCAACAATGGGGGGTAGAAGTGACAGACAGGCTCGGCTGTGATTTACGCGTTACTTCGCTTGAGCGTACTTTTGTTGATGCTCTTGATAGGCTATACTTATGTGGTGGCTATGAAGAAGTTTGGCCATGCCTGGAAATGATTCAATATTTGAAATTGAATCTAGTAGTTGATTATGCACAATTGCTTAACAACAGCAGTCTGATAGCGAAGATTGGCTTTTTTTTGGAGCAACATAAAGAGCAATTTGCTGTTGAGGATCAATTATTGAAAACATTGCATACACATCGACCAAAACAACCCCACAAAGTCTTAAGTGCCAATAAAGAAGGTAGGCTAGTCTCAAGGTGGAATTTGATTGTTCCTGCTAGTGCACTTACCCGATCATGGGAGGAATCTTCATGGCAGTAACCAGGAAAGCAGTATTAGGCATTTCTGAACAAACAAAATTTGCGCCGGAAATAATTGAAAAAGTTTTGCGATTGATAACTATACTGAACGAAATAAATGAAAACCCGGGGCTAAAAAATAAATTTGCACTCAAGGGCGGGACGGCTCTGAATCTATTTGTGCTTGCTCTGCCTCGACTGTCAGTTGATATAGACCTGAATTATATCGGTACATTAAATGTCGCAGAAATGAAGGCAGAAAAATCAGCACTAGAGAAAACGCTTAGAGCAATTTGTGCCAGGCTTGGTATGAATATGCAGCCCGGGCCACCTGATCATGCTGGTGGAAAGTGGAATATCCAATATTCAAGCGTGCTGGGAAGAATAATGAATACTATTCAAATAGACATTAACTTCATGTATAGGGCACCGCTCTGGCCAATTCAGCTTTTAGATTCTTGTGTATTTGGTGATTTTTCTGCAAAGCAATTTCCTGTCTTAAGCTCTTGTGAATTGTATGCAGGCAAATTAAGAGCATTGTTATCTCGACGAGTAAGTCGTGATCTGTACGATGCCAGTAAAATTGCTGTTGACATAGACAAAGGTAAACTTCGGTTGGCGCTTGTTATTTATGGTGCCATGAATCCGAAAGATTGGCGAACTGTTTCTATAGACTCAGTTACCTGCTCAGCTATTGAATTAAAAGAAAGACTTTTACCACTGCTGAATTTTACTGAGCAACCCAAAAGCCAAGACTTAGAGGAATATAGCAGACAACTTGTCGAATCTGTAAAGGCAAACTTAGCTCAACTGTTTCCTCTCACTGATAAAGAAAGCGAATTTGTTCGGCTTGTTAGAGAAGACGGAATTATTAATAGCAGCTTAATCACAGATAATACACAGCTCGCTTCAATAATTGAGCAGCATCCATCATTATTATGGAGAGCAAGCAAAGCAGGACAATAATTGCATTGAATACATAAATCAAAATATTGATGGCACAGCTATGAATCAGGAACATTAGAATTTATTGCAATTCCGTTTCTAATGTTTTTATCAACTGTTCACGCTCTTGTATTTGTTTCTCCAGCCTAGATATTTCTTTTTGTTGTTCTTTAATTTCAAGTTTGTCATGCGGCTTATCTGCTTCTTTCTTTATTGCTTGTTCAAGCCTAGCTATAGTAGTTTTTTCATTGGCTATAGCAGCCTTTTGATCGGCAATCTCCCTTTCTATTCTCTTATCTTTTAAAGAAGTCGGCGACTTTGGAGCTGGCGGCGGAGCTGGTGGAGGTGGAGGCGGCGCAGGTGGTGGCGGCGGCGCAGGTGGCGGCGGCGCAGGTGGCGGCGGCGCAGGTGGAGGTGGTGGCGGAGCCGGCGGAGGTGGTGGCGGCGCAGGTGGAGGTGGTGCCGGAGTCGGCGCTGGTGCCGGCGTTGGAGCCGGAACAGGAGCAGGAGCAGGTGCTGGTGCTGGTGCTGGCGTTGGAGCTGGTACTGGAGCTGGTACTGGAACCGGCGTTGGAGCTGGCGCTGGAGCTGGTGTCGGTGCAGGCGCTGGAGCTGGTACTGGAACCGGCGTTGGAGCTGGCGCTGGAGCTGGTGTCGGTGCAGGCGCTGGAGCTGGTGGTGGTGCTGGTGCCGGCGTTGGAGCTGGCGCTGGAGCTGGTGTCGGTGCAGGCGCTGGAGCTGGTGGTGGTGCTGGTGGTGGTGCTGGTGGTGAACCACCTGAATTATAGCCAGTCGCCAAACCGTTACCTAATGGTGTGCCCAGAGGCAAACCGACCATAGCATCTCCTGATGTAGGAGGCCCAGCCAACCAAGTATTAGGATCATTAGGAGCAAGGTAATTTGCTTCTTGATAGCAGGCGGCACCAGCTGGTGGAGGTGGTGGCGGCCAGCTCAGACAAGGCAAAGTGAAGTCATATGTTAGCCATGCTGCAGGAGGAGTACCGGTTGGAATTGATTGTGGATTAGTAGCAAAGCCGGGGTCCATCATCGAAGGGGCAAAAAGATTGTTAGCGCCTTCTGTATTAAATATCTCCATTGCCTGGTAGCCTAACGGCACGGCTCCCGTTATGTTAAAAAGCCCACCGTTAAAGCAGCAGTTACCTACAAAATCATACGTACTTCCATATACATCGAGCTGATTTTCAATCAGGTCGAGTGCCATGGTTGCTTGACCAAAGGCATTTATATTTGGTAGAGCAAATGCACAATCTTGTACAACAACATTACTAGTGGGACTATTTCCTGGTGCAGTTTTGACAATAGCAGCGTTATAACAGTCAAGGAATAAACAACCAATCATGTCTATGTCTCCATCTGTCTGTCCATTCACCACGCCATTTCTAACCCCTGCAATAAGGCAGTGTTGCAACTCACACCAACAATTACCGAAATAAGTTTGGCCTATGGCATTGTTATATACTGCGCCATCCATTAGTCCAGCATTATTGTCAGTTTGACAAATGAGACAGAAATCAAATACAGGGTATCCATCCAAAGTCTGTACCCATGAAAATGGACCAGCTGGAAACGAAGGCCCATTGCCATTCGCTGAATTGGCAACCCAGATATTGGACCGGTAATAGGTGTCAGTAGCGTTTTGTATCCAACAATATTCGCAATGAATTGCATTTGCGCCATAGCCCCAAGGATTAGGAGGCGCAGCGTGACTTACATTCAGTGTTTGTCCTGCTATTGTCGTATTGGGAATATCTTGCCAGCCGGCACACATTACGTTAATACCGTTGTTGGCAAACATCATTCCAGTTACCCAGCAATTACCACCATACGATTGATAAAGTCCTACGGTGCAGTTAATCACAGCCAAACCTTGTTGTGCTGCGCCATTTTGATTTACCCAAGCTGTATCGTTTCCTGGGCCTCCCCAAAAATAGACCCCAAACTGATAGGTCAAATCGATGCCCGGACAGCCTACTTCATTGCCAGTAAACTTAGCACCATTAATAATTACTTGCCCACCAGTTTGGGCTGGCTTTATACCGGCGGGATCTCTTGAATCATTTGCTACTCTCACCACCGGATAAGAAGCATAGGGATTCTGGGGATCAACAAGTATCGGTATCAGGGGTGTGTCGTATTCCATACAACTACCTGCTGGTCCACCATCAAGTTCAATTACACAATTAACGCTATCTCCTGGAACAGAACCAGGATATAACGTCGATCCGGCAGCAAATTTAGCAGCAAAAGCATTATTAGCTGCTTGCACTGTTGCCCAATTGATTTGATCAAGCTCCGGCCATGCCGTTGCCCAAGATAAACCATTAGCGGTACCATCAGTAGGACCATTCTTAGACACATAAAACGTTGGTGGACAGCTAGCTGAAAATGATGGTATTGCTTGCGCGCGTGCACTTAATAAACAAATAAATTGATTAACAATGAGTGCTATTGTTAATGCGAAAAAAAACCTAATTAGCCAATTGCTTTTCTCTTTCATTAAGTAATTGTTTGCCACTAACACAAATGCGCTGAAAATGAAATCTTCTCTTTTCAAGCTCTTCACTACTTGATCCTCAGATTGATTAACACGCTATTTAATAACTAATATTAGTAACGAGCAAATGTCCAATATTTATATCTGTAATACCCATTTTTTACTGGAGAGTAACCAACGAACTAGAACTCTTAATCTCAAAAGATTAAGAACACCGCCGATTTAATTTATTACTTCCTATAGTTTCGATATGCAATTTTTATAAGTTTACTACTTAGCCTTAGCAGGTACTTGCTTAGATAAGGCTGCGTATACTTGCGATGGGCCCCTAGCTTGCGTCATGTTTGGATGTAATAAAATTTTTGTTCTTTCTTCAGAAGGTAATTTTGATTGCAAGGACTGTGCATGTAATGCTGCATTTCTGTATGCTATGGATTCCGGCGAGCGCGGGTCAGCCATATGTCTTGCAAATGCTTCAGCTTCTTTTCTAACTTGCCAATTTTTAAGTCTCTGCGCAAGCTGTCTGCGACGGTACTCTTTAGCCCACCATTGTTGTTGACGAAGGAATGCTTGATTTGCCATAGGTGCAACATGATATGCGCGGCGTAAATTTACTGCCGTACTTGTAACACCTTGCCTGGTAGACGATGTCCTTTGTTTTATCGATGGTGCTGATGATGTAACATTAGAATTGCTTGCTGTTCGGCAATTATTTTTTGGTGAGAAGGAGTCTTTGCTTTCTCTTGCTAATGCATGCTTTGTAGATAATACAGACTGCCCAGATTGTTTTGTTGATGTTTCTGCTATAGCATTTAAACCAGTAAAAGCGTTAAGGTAAAAGCACTGACTACCTATAAGCATAACCACTAACTTTTTACGTAAGTTAAAAATGTCTGTAGTCTGTATAGACATGTTTTCCTTTTTAATTACCGCTATTACAACACTCATTATACCGCGTACTTTGATAATGTATGCTTCCTACAATTCGTATCAAAGCAATCCACTATCATTTTTTGTAAGAACGAGTTTGCCTATTATTTTTTGATGAATTGTTTGCCTTTAAAGCATCAGGATCAGTGATAACCTCTTCGTTACTAGCTAGCGTTGCAATTTCAAAGGGAACATGCCATAAAGCAGACTCTTTCTTTACATTAACTCCAACACTTTGATTTTTAGATAATAAAGTCATTGCTTCTTCATGAAAATGTCCGTCTTTGTTTGTAAAAGCAAAGAAAACAAAAGCAGCACACGCAACTGACACCAAAGCTAAGACCCCAGCAACAAGAACGTAGCTAGGAAATGAACTTGTCTTCGCTTTGCTGGGCACTTCAGTTAACCCCTGACGCATTTCAATCGCAGTTTGATAGCGCAACCAGATATCTTGGGCTGTAGCACGTTGGATAATTTTGTCTAGTTGATCTGATATTAGTACTTTAGAGCGTCGAGTCGAACATGTTTGTAAAGCCAATGGTTCTTTACCTGTAAGCAAATAATACATAGTTGCTCCCAAAGCATAAATATCAGAACGCAAGTCAGCACCACCCCAATATTGCTCCGGTGGTGAATATCCTCCAGAAACAACATGGGTATTCTCAGAATGTTCAGCATATGGCCTAGCAATGCCAAAGTCAACCAGCTTGATACCATCTACGGCACTAAGCATTATATTGCTTGGCTTGATATCCCTATAAATTACAGGAGGTTTATTACTGTGCAAATAATTCAAAACGTCCAGAATGGCAAGCCCCCAGTCTACAACTTGCTTCTCATTAAAAGGCTCACCTCGCTTTTTTAAAAGTTGCTGCAAATTATCGCCTTTAACATATTCCATAACCAGGAAGTAATTACCATGCTCCTGAAAATAATCCTGGATGGAAACAACATTTGGATGCTTCAGACCACTCAAAATCATTGCTTCGCGTTCAAAGAAGGTCGTAGCTTTATGCTTATCTTCTTTATCAAAGCCATCAAGACGTAATTTTTTTACGACACAAAAACGATTAGATAATCGTTTATCTTGGGCCAAAAAAACAGTACCCATGCCACCTTGACCCAAGGGCTTAACAATGGCATAACGACCTTGCAATACGAGAGATTTTTCCGGTATTGCAAAATTTGTTTGTTCGCCTAACTCGGATACTCCTTTAGTAGAGTGTCCAGAACCTTCGGAATCAAAAAAACTAGGCATGGACGACACCGCTCATGCAAACAGGGTAAGGAATATTAAGATGATATTGAACTAATTAATAAGTATAACAATAACTTGCTATTAAGCAAGCACTTTTTTATCTTCAAACATGCCATTTTGTCTGCAAAGCAACTCATATTTATCTATTGCCTGCTGGTGTTTTGTGCTCCAAGAAAAATCAAGATCCTTTTTATAATATTGCTCCAGCCTGTCTTTGCTTAGCCCAGTTCTCGAAGCCGCTTCGTATAATACAGAAGCAAAATAATCATTCAATCCTAAATCGGCAGCGTTTGCCAGCCCCGCGCCTAATTTTTCAATCGAAGAAGGCTCACCCAGCCCGCTATCATTTGCCAAAAGATAGTCATTTCTCACGGCAAATACACCAAAAACCATAGGCAAATTAAAGCTCTCACACCACCATTGCCCAAGATCATAGCGATAATATTCTTTGGACCACTCTTCATCAACAACCAGGGCCCTGTCTCCAATTACTAAGGCAGCATCAGAATTATTATCTTTCAAAACCGGTTCTTCAGTCGTCATTAATACCGGTTTGTTCTTGCTGAACTGCAACAGCATTAAGAGCATCGCATTAATTGAAGTCGCAGAACCTGCTGGAACACATATTTTTCCAGGAGGATACTTAGCAATAGACTCTTTGCTAAAAAGCAAAACACTGCTTACTGCTTTTTGGCTGGAAATAGAGAGAGTAGGTATTAATTCTAGGTGATTACTTTGCTCTAAAAAGGCAAACGCACTCATAGCCCCATATTCTAATTCACAAGCGGCAAATAAAGAATTGAGTCTGCTGGGTTGACCTAAAATCACCTGCGCATCTAAGTCTACTAATCCATTTACTATAGGTAATAGTACAGGTAAGCAATTAATATAATTGATTAGCCCCAACCGGGGTTTACCCCGCCATTGTACTTTTTGATTCATCTGCTAATCATATAATCTTTGCCACAAATTGCCATTATATTTACTGCTATCATTAATGCTCATTAAAAGAATGGCAACAGGATATCGATACGTTGAGCATGGTCGACTCAATTGTCAGCAAATGATCACTACCATCACTATTTGCCTTAAAAACATGACATCTAACAAATGTCATGATCCCCTCTCTACAGACATTAGATCTAAGTAACAAAGCAGCGTTAAGGCCGCCAGCAATCTTTTTTAATTGACAGTTCTAAATTCGAGTTAAAAATTGACTATCTTCAAAAGACCTTCCTACAGACTGATAACCTGCACAAGTAATAACGCCGCTACCAACATGGCTATTGATGAAGCGATATTAGAAGCACATCTAAATTCTTTAGTGCCGCCAACTTTAAGATTGTATCAGTTTTCACCACCAGCGGTATCACTAGGTTATGCTCAGATTATTGAAGATAATATTCGCAGCAGAATTCTGGCAGCCGGCTTTGATGTTGTACGCAGACCAACCGGTGGACGAGCCGTCTTACATTTTGGTGACCTCACTTATGCTTTTATTTGCTCAAGCAAAGGCGCACAAATCAGTGAATATATTTTGGTCAGTGAATCAATAGCAACTGCCTACAAACAAATCTGCCAGGCATTAATAATATTTCTTGAATCTTACGGTGTGGGGGTTACTGTTGGAAATACCAGAAACAATTACAAAGACAAGAACGACTGTTTTTTAGCCACAACAATCGGTGACTTGCAATATAGGGGCAATAAACTCATTGGTAGTGCTCAGCTGCGTCGAAAACATGCTGTATTACAGCACGGATCAATAATTCTAAATCAACCGCAAACATTAATGCATGAATTAATCAATGACGATATTTTTGATGCCAATAACCATCATGCTAATTTATATGAGATAACTAAGTTCGAACCCTCCATAACATCTTTAGAAAAAGAAATCATTAAAGGTTTTCAAAAGACATTCAATTGCAGATTTATACCCGAAGAATTGACCACTTATGAACAGGGCTTAGTAAACAGATTGAAGCACAAATACCAAAATTTGGTAAATCAACCTTGTTAATTAGCTATTCTTTCCACACTGCGTTTTAGTTCGCCTAGTATAATTGGCATATTGTCATGCAATTCCTTTTTTACGATGAATTGCGGGAATAAAAATCCGCCGTCTACATATTTACTATAAGTGACCAGTGTAAATTTTCCCTTATCAATTGGTTCAAATTTCCAATAACCTTCATTAGATTTGAATGCTCCACTTACGCGATGCCATTCCACCAAATTAGGCGCGTGTTCAGTAAATTCAAGAACGTATTGAAACTTAAGTAAGCCACCAGCTATTTCGGCTTCGCATGATATGGTCTTTTTCGATCCATTAACTGATAATATTTTTGCCTTCTTCAAATAAGAAAAAATCTCCGGCGATCGATCGTAATCTGTGAATGTCTTAAAGACAGTTTCGGGACTGGCATCTATAACAATCGTTGCTACCTGAAATGTTTTGTGATCTCGCTGCTCTTCAGACTGATTTATCTTATTCATTAATCCCTCTTCACCCTCAATAGCGCGGCCTTTTGTTGGATCTTGCAACTCTTTAGCAAACAATTTATCAGCAGCAAAACCACTTGTAGTCATCAAAAACAGACAAGCTATCAAAATACTTAATTTTAAGTGACCAACTTCTAAGCCCATGTTCTCAGGAATTCCATTAACAATCGGTGAAAAATTAGCTATATACAACTTTAGCACGATCGAAAATCTAGGACTGCAATCGAACAGAAGATTAAAATATATCCTGTTTATCCGTCGCTCATGCAGAATTTGACTGCTAGTGGCAAAAGCAAAATTCAGCACTCCCCTCTAAGATTAAAATGTATCCTGCTTGCCTTGCAAAATGAAAGAAAAAGAGTAGCTTTAGGTGAATGAATCCGTCTAGTAATAGTCTTATTGACCAAGCATATAGTCATTATTTAGCTGCAGATTTTCAAGAAGCAGAATCAGGCTATAAGAATGCCTTAACTATATACGAAAAAGATTCTATTAAAGAACCTCGTAAATTAGCTCATATTAGACATCAGTTGGGCATAGTTTATACTGCTTTGGCACAATATACTAAAGCAGAAGAGAATTTTATTGCTGCCCGAATTATTCTTGAAAATGACCTGGGAATTGACCATCCTCTGGTAGCTGTTGTTTTGCGTCATTTAGCCAAGGTATATAAGACTAAGAACAATCCAGAAGCCGATAAATTTACCTCTCGGGCCATGGAAATTTGGCAAGAATATTTGTCTCCCAATCCCGTCTTAAATACACACACCGATGACTTCGATGCCCTTTACGGACAAGCATCAGAAGAGCAGAGAATTGAGCTTTTATGTGCTGGAGCAAAGCAAAACGGGGATAAGCAATTCTTATTTGGCCAGCCATTTACTATTACTGCCTTATACGAATTGGCACAACTAGAAAAAGCACGGGGCAATTATCGCATTGATAAAAAATATTTGTTAAAAGCCTTAGCTGAAGCAGAAAAAGATAGTTTATTGGCAGCAATAATTCTAAAAGAATTGGCGCAGGCAAACCATTGTTTAGGAAATACGGATGAAGCAATCGTCTTTTATAGAAACGCTCTAGCAATACTCAAACAAAGCAAACACGACGAGCATCCCGATATTGGGGAATTGTATTTTGGACTAGCTAAAACCTTGCTAGACAACAAATCACGCAGTGAAGCTGAAGAATTATTCAAAATCGCAAAAGATCTTTTAGTCAAACATAGTGACAGTAAACACCCGGGCAATGCTTATATTCTCGTTGAATTAGCTCATTTAAGCAAAGTTAAAGGCAATTATTTAGAAGCAGAATTGCAATACCAACAAGCACTAGATATTCTGAAAATGAATTTTGGCAATAAGCATCCCGATGTAGCCAATGTATACAACCATCTTGCATTCGTAAAACTAGAACAAAAAAAATATCGAGAAGCCGAAAATTTATGGTTTATCGCCATTCAAACAGTAGGCTCAGAGCAAGGTCCTCAACCCTCAATAATTGCCAAATTCCAAGATTGTCTAGCAATCCTCTACCAAGAACAGGGCAAATACTCTCAAGCAGAGTCCGCCTATCGGCGTGCACTACAGATCAGAAAACAAATTATCATAGGCTGTCAGGCAAGTATTGCAGATACCTATTTGAAAATGGCTCAATTTTATCTTGCTTGGTACAAATTAGTTGATGCAGGAAATTACTTTAAAAGTGCTCTTGAAGCAGGAAAAGTATCCTATGGAAGCAAAAGTCTATACGCGTTGACCTGCCAAGAAGGCTTGGCCAATGTATATTTCAAACAAGGCAAACTAAAAGAAGTAGAATTTCTGCTTGAAGAACTACTTGCTTTAATAGAGGAGCATCATAAAGATAATTACTCGAAAAAAGCTTCCTGCCTGGCTTCACTAGGTCAAGTATATGCCAGCCTAAATAAACTCCCAGAGGCACAAAATAAATATTCTCAAGCCATTAGTCTTATCGAAAGAACTTTGGGACAAGATAGCGCTGCACTCGCTTCACTGCTGCGACTGAGAGCCGAGCTTGAATCATCCGATAACAATTTAGACTCAGCGATGGAGACACTAAACAGAGCAGCCAATATTCTAGACAAACCCGAGAATACTAACTATGCAGTGTTAGCCACTATATTATGCGATCTAAGTTTTATATACAAAAAGAAGGGTGACACTGAGCTTGCAGAAAGATCTCTGCAGCAAGGGCTTTTATTGGCAAATGAAAAGCTTGATAAAAACGCCGAAGATCTAATTGCGATATTGAATACAGCAGCAGAATATTTTCAACAGGCAGGCCGCCTACCAGAAGCATTCAACTATCATAAGCAGGCTTTAAAATTAGCGGAAAGTACTTATGGCCCAGCACACTTTCTGACAGCCGATACTTTATGCAAGCTGGCTCAGCATTACGCAAACTCAAATCAAGCAAACAAAGCCGTTGAATTATATATGCGTGCATTACCAATAATTGAATCGACGGTTAGTATGATGCACGCCAGTGGATGGCGCGCTTTAATAAATCTAGCAAACATTTATATTTCACAAACTAATTATCTGGACGCCAAACCATTATTAAAACGGGCTTGCTCTATATTGGAAGAATCGCTTGGACCAGAACATTCAAAAACAAGTAAAACCCGACTTGCATTAGCTAATTTAGGCAATGAGTTAGACCAATAGTTAGGTCTCAAATATCTTTATAAAGGCTAAAACGTACTTAAACATTTGTCATGAGTGCCCTTTCTTCGGTGGGAAACAAGCTCAACAATTGTATAATTTTGATTAATAAGTAAATTTGCAGCACTTAATCAGCCCCGTAGAGTGTACCCCGTGAATGCTTCTACCCAGTCCCGAGAGGACAAGCTTTTTGATATCCTAAAACAACAGGGCAGACCTGCTGAGGACTTAGCTTTAGTACAAGAAGCCTTTCAATTTGCCAGTAAGGCTCACGAAGGACAATTTCGTAAGTCAGAAGAACCATACATCATCCATCCAGTAGAAGTGGCAATTATTTTGGCTGAGCTCAATGCAGATGCTCAAACAGTAATAGCCGCCCTTTGTCACGATGTCCTGGAAGATTGTAATATTGCTGCCGAAGTAATCGAGAGCAAGTTCGGTATTGAAGTAAGAAAAATTGTTGAGGGTGTAACCAAATTAGGCAAATTCAGCTTCAGTTCTAAACAGGAAAGGCAAGCAGAAAACTTCCGCAAGCTGATTGTTGCTATTGCCGAAGACATAAGAGTCGTACTTGTCAAGCTAGCAGATCGTCTGCATAATATGCGTACTTTGGATTACATGCCGCCTCATAAACAGGCTGAAATAGCTAAAGAAACCCTAGAAATATACGCGCCGTTAGCAAATCGCTTTGGTTTAGGGAAAATGAAGTGGGAATTAGAAGACATGGGTCTCAAATTCCTACATCCCGATGAATACTACGAAGTACAGCAATTAGTCATTGACAGCCGTTCTGCACGCGAACATCTTGTTAATCTTATCGTCGAGAAATTCAAAGTAGAACTTGAAAACCGCTCACTCAGCGCTGAAATAGTTGGACGAGCCAAACATTTCTTCGGTATCTGGAAAAAAATGAAAAATCAACAAAAGACCTTCGAAGAGCTTTATGACGTTTTGGCTATTCGAGTGATCATTGATAGTAATGAAGACAAAAATTATTGTGAATTGCAATCAGATCCAGATACACAAAAATGCTACGAGGTTATGGGCTTAGTACACTCTCTATTCAGACCCATCCCGGGTAGGTTTAAAGATTATATTGCTATGCCTAAATTTAATAGCTATCAGTCTTTGCATACAGCGATAATAGGACCAGAAGGTAAGCCGGTCGAAATTCAGATTCGCACCCGCCGCATGCATCATATTGCCGAGTATGGAATTGCTGCTCACTGGAAATACAAAGAATCGGGGACAGCTGCAAAAGCAAACACTGCTGTCGATCAGAAACTTGCCTGGTTACGACAACTTGTTGACTGGCAACACGACTTAGAAGACGCTCAAGAATACCTCGACACAGTGAAAATGAATCTATTTGCTGACGAGGTATTTGTTTTTAGTCCGCGCGGAGATGTATTCGATTTGCCAAGCGGTTCGACCTCTATCGACTTTGCTTACCGTGTCCATACCGATATAGGACACCGCTGCATTGGTGCGCGTATTAATGACCGCATCATGCCCCTAAATTCGGTATTAAAAAATGGCGACATTGTGGAAATTATCACTAGCAAAGCTGCCCACCCCACCCTAGATTGGTTGAATTTCGCTAAAACACACTCCGCCAAATCAAGAATCCGTCAGTGGTTTAAGAAACATCATCGTGATGAGCACATTCAGCAAGGGCATAAGATGTTGGAAGCCGAACTGGGACGCCCTGTTCTAGAAGAATTTTTAAAATCAGAAAAAACAAAAGATATTTTCAAAAGATTACACTGTAATGATGCCAATGACTTACTAGCTGCCATAGGTTACGGAGATATTGCTGCCTCTCAAATAGTCAGTCGCATACGCGAACAAGAACAACAAGAAAAATTGGCTCGCAAAGGACAAGTTGCTGCCTCACCTCAAGAAGTCAAAGAAATTAAACCCGCATCTGTCAGTAGCCTGGGTGGCTTACTTCACCATTTAGCGAAATGCTGCCAACCGGTACCAGGTGAAGAAATCGAAGGAGTAGTCACCAGAGGCAGTGGCATCGCTGTTCACCGTAAAGACTGCGTAAACTTAGCCAAAGCAGATAAGGAAAGACATATTTCTATTGATTGGGCTGAAGACACACAAAGCACTTATCCTGCTTACTTGCAAATCGATACACTAGATAGAGTAGGTATTGCCGGCGATGTATTAAAGAAAATATCCGACTCTAAAATTGATCTGCGCGACCTTAGGGTAGAAACAAATATCGAAAAACATACAGCCACTATAAGCGTCATAATAGAAGTGAGCAACATACAGCAATTAAATAGACTTTCGCAGTCGATAAAGGGCATAAGTGACGTGCTAAAAGTACGCCGCAAGGACCACAGGCCGCAAGCCACCAGCGATAAAAATAGTAATGTTACACCTCTATCTCCTCACAAGCGTAATGTAGACACTGGCAATACGACCAATCTTAGATCTCGAAGGCGGGATGCTAAATCAGAATGAAGCTTATCCTTGCGACCCAGAATCTAGGCAAACTAAGAGAAATTAAAACACTAGCCGAACAGACTAATCACTTGCATTGGCTTGATCTAGAATTAGCACCAAAAGAATTCAATCCAGAAGAAACTGGTTCCACTTTTGCTAAAAATGCTTTGATTAAAGCAAAAGCGGCAGCCAGTCTCACTGATCAGTATGCCCTTGCTGACGATTCTGGCATTTGTGTCGATGCTTTGGGAGGCAAACCAGGTGTTTATTCGTCTCGCTATTCTGAGGGCAGTGAACGTAATGGTTGTCTGAAACTAATGAACGAACTAAAGAACATAATGCCTGAGAAACGGACGGCAGCTTATCACTGCATAATGACTTTGGTTTCACCGGCAGGCGAGTTATTATGCCAATTCGAAGGTATTTGGCGAGGTCGTATTATTGATCACATGCGTGGTAAAGGTGGCTTTGGCTACGATCCTATCTTTTTTCTTGATAGCCACAATCAAACCGTGGCTGAAATAAGCCTTACCGAAAAAAATAAATTGTCTCATCGTGCCCAAGCGTGGCAAAAAATCGCCGAATATCTAATTAGTCATTATAGATAAATATTGAAGAAAAGCTTATTCTCAAAGTTCTTTTTCAACTCGTCTTTAGTCAGCCCAAACAATTCGTATTCATCTACTCCCCACGATACGTATCGAGCATGAAGATCATGGGCAATTACATAAACACGCAAATAAGAATTAGTAGTACTTTAGCCATAATTTTTACTTTTAGCATTATCCGTTCAGAATTCTATAACCAAAAGTATTCAACTTCTTAACAAAATAAATAAAGATCGACCGAATACCCAGAATAAACAGATAAGATAGGCTTTGCCAATAGAAAATACAGGTTATAACCGCAATGGCATACACAGATCTGCGTCAATACTTAAAAGCACTTGAAGATGCTGGCGAGCTTATAACTATCACCACTCCGGTTTCAGCAGAGCTTGAAATTGCTGAAATCACTGACCGCGTCAGTAAAAGTAAAAATGGCAATAATAAGGCTTTACTATTTACTAACGTAAAAGACTATGACATGCCTTTGCTTATAAACACCTTCGGTTCAATGAAGCGTATTTGCCTGGCATTAGAAGTGAACAAGCTCGATGATATTGCTGCGCGCATTAAAGCTTTAATCAAGCCGAAAGTACCAGAAACATTTTTTGAGAAGCTGGCTCTATTGCCCACTTTAGTAGAATTGGGTAAATTTCCGCCTAAATTAACACATACAGAAGCTCCCTGTCAGGAAATAGTGATTACAGATCCTAGCCAGGCGATGTTAAACAAATTGCCTATTCTTACTTGTTGGCCAGAAGATGGTGGTCCTTTCATCACGTTGGGCACGGTCATCACTCGTGATCCAAAAACAGGTATTAGAAACTTAGGTATTTATCGCTTACAAAAATATGGCAATGCTCATACCGGCATGCATTGGCATAAGCATCATGATGGAGCTAGACATTTCGAGGAACAACGCAGGCTGGATGAGCAAACAGATGCACCGGGAGCCAAAACTGGCAAATTCAGTGAGCCACCAAATTATGGAACATTTTTTGCCGGTGTACAAAATAATACACAATCACATCTATCAAACCCAGCACCAGCTCTAGGAAGTTTGTCCAAACAAGAAAAACTAGGAGCTGGCAAATTAGAAGTAGCGGTTGCTCTAGGATGTGATCCAGCAGTTACTTATGCTGCTTCTGCACCCTTGCCACCAGACATAGACGAGTTTTTATTCGCAGGCTTTCTCAGGCAAAGTCCAGTACGTTTAACCAAATGCAAAACAATCGATTTAGAAGTCCCGGCTAATGCTGAAATTATTCTTGAAGGATATGTTGACCAAAATGAATTAAAAGAAGAAGGACCATTTGGTGATCATACTGGCTTCTATAGTTTATCTGGCTTATTTCCAGTCTTCCACATTACCGCTGTTACCCACAGACGTAACCCTATTTATCAAACCATTATCGTCGGTAAACCCCCACAAGAAGATTGCTATTTAGGTAAAGCAACAGAAAGAATTTTTCTGCCATTAGTACAAATGCTGGTATCAGAAATTGTTGATATGAATTTACCTTGGGAAGGAGTGTTCCACAATTGCGCCATCGTATCAATCGACAAGCGCTTTCCTGGTCATGCCCGCAAAGTAATGAGTGCTATCTGGGGCTTAGGACAACTTATGTTCACCAAATTCATTATTGTGGTTGATAAAGATATCAATGTTCATAACCTATCAGAAGTAGCTCTCAATGTTTTCGGTAATACAGACCCCAAGAGAGACACAATGTTTGCTGAAGGTCCATTAGATATTCTGGATCATAGCTGCCCAATTTTCGGTTATGGCTCAAAAATTGGCATTGATGCTACACGTAAATGGAAAGCAGAAGGATTTAACCGCGACTGGCCAAAACCAATACAAATGAATAAGGACATCCAAAACATAGTAAATAGTCGCTGGAGAGAATACGGTTTTAATTGATTGGGCAGCATCCCAACAATCAAAAAACCCAAAAGAGTGATACCGCTAATAGACCGCTTAGCATGATTGGTATAGACAAATTACCTACCTCTTTAGGGTGATTTCTATTGCAAGGTCAAAAGTCAATTTCGATTTTTTAGTTATCCGCAATAGCTCATCCAGTCAGCGCCTTGAGCAGTAACCCAAAAAGAAAAGTACTGCCCATGGGCAAAGCACTTATTGCCCGACTAAAGTTTAATCTAAAGAATGTATAAAACCTGTATCTGATGGGGCATAACAGCATTGTGAGATGGCGGTAATTGTCGGGGTTTGCTGGGCAATGGTCATCTGTTCAAAGTAAATTGAACGGGCGGGGATCGGGGATCGGGGATGATGTTCAGAAGAAAGTCTGCGTGGACTCTTGCTACGCTATTACTAATAATCACATTTTCTTTTCAACCAGCTATTGGGCACCATTATGATGCCCGAGAAATCTACCACCACGCCTGGGCACTGGTGAAAGAAAACTATTACGACACCAGTTTCAATGGCACAGACTGGCCTGAATACGAACACAAGTACGACGATCAAATCCAAAATACGGATGATGCTTTTAGAGCCATAAAGAAAATGCTCGAATCTCTAAAAGATCCTTATACACGGTTTCTAGATCCGCGTGCCTTTCAAGATGAGAATGACGCCATCGACGCTCATATAGTAGGTATCGGAATAAATCTACAACAATCAAGAGACCAAACTCACTTAATTATTACCCGCACAATCGAAAACAGCCCAGCAGAAAAAGCTGGTCTTTCGCCTGGTGATGAGTTAATCGCCATAGATAACGCCTGCGCTATCGGTATAACCCCTGAACAAGCAGCCGAGCATATTCGCGGTCAAGCAGGCACAAGCGTAAAATTAGCAGTTAAACATGCGGGTAATCAAGCGATTGTACAAATTACTAGACAAGATATTGATATTCGAGCTGTTCAAGTAAAAATGTTTGACTCAGGCATTGGTTACATACAGCTTAGTACATTTATCTCCAGTGATGCAGCTAAGGAATTTCGCCGCGCACTAGCTAGATTAGCCGGTGCTAAAGGCATAATAATTGACTTACGAGACAATCCAGGCGGATTGCTTGCCAATGCTTTAGAAATGGCAGATATGCTCCTTGACGGTGGCACAATTGTGAGCACTATAGGCAGACATGGAAAACACACCGATATTTCTTCTGGGCAACCATTGACCAAGCAGCCTATCGTAGTTTTAGTAGATGAAGAAAGTGCCAGCGCAAGTGAAATTTTAGCTAGTGCGATAAAAGATAATGGCCGCGGTATCGTTCTTGGCACTCGCACGTATGGGAAAGGGTTAGTGCAGGAAATTAACCGCTTACCTGGCGGAGCCGCCCTACATATCACTGTTTCTCGCTATTTAACGCCTAATGGTTCGGATATTAATAAAGTAGGCATTGAGCCAGATATATTAATCGAAAACAAAACAGACCAAGTGAAAGTTGCTTATACCTACCTCAAAGAAAAGATCGCCTACAGCAAGCCATTAACCAAAAAACAATTATTATCAACCGTGACCAATAACAAGACTGTCTTAAGCGTTGGTCACAATCTAATCAAATAACTACAAGAGTACCAGCAGACAAGGCATTTCTGCCCCCTAGAATAAAAGCAGTACAACCTATTTACGCTTTCGTCGGATTGACCTGGCAGTCGAGATATCTATATTTGACGTCACTGCCATAGCGCGACGATGGTTTATTTCCGGTTTGCTTTTTTGATTATGCTTTTGATGAAGCATATTCTTAGCCTTCTCTGCAATTAAAGGATTATCCTCACCGCACAATCTAAGGAGTTCTTTTTGGCTTATATTCTTATTGTCCAATACAGCTTTCTTGACACTATCTTCACCATCACGAACTAAAATATGCAAAATATCGCTACCGATACTCTCATTAATAGCCAGAGCTTCACGAACTTCTACATCATAGTGAGCGGCTAACCATTTTAACGTAACGACAGGAGTATTGGGATTTTTAGCCACTTCCTGTAATGTAGAAGACGAGAAATGAGCAAATCCCTGCACAGTTTCATTTGCTATATTATTGTTATTCTTAATCTCCTCACGACAAGGATTTTGTTTATCTGCTAATGCCTTATGCGCTTGTTGATTACGTACAACCCAATCAGCAAAGCTTTCCTTCTTGTTATTAGGTTCATCTTTATTATCAGGTTCACCGAGCTCGTTACCTGTTTGCGTCAATCTGTTATCTGAACCAAAGTCAGACTCTAAAACTAAATCTTGCTTTGTTTCTCTGAATCTTCTCAATCTGGTACAAGTCATACGCGGACTAGCTGGCTGCTGTAGGTTGGGTGTCCTGTGTGACAAATCTCCAAAGAGTTTGGACATCTGTTGAACAAACACATTACTATTTTGGTTTTCTAGTTTCATCAGCTACTAATACCTCCAGCTTATAAGGTTCTCCACTTATTCTAGACAAATAATGGTTCAAGTCCTTCTATCCATATCCATACTTTACTATCGCACACCCTATACTTAGTTATTTGCGCATCAAATAATTAATGACTTCCTCCGGACAATTGTAATTGCTCAGTAATTTTCTTCGTACGTCGATTGAATCATCCTTAGCTAAATGCCAAAGAATTTCGGGAGTAGCATTAGGATTCGCTGCCACCATACAACGAATTAGCTTATCAGGATGCATAGCTAATTCAGCTAATCTGCGCGGGGGAGTCGTTGACCTTTCTGCAATTACTTGCAAAAACTCGTTTGTTATAAATTCTGGTTCTGTTTTACTTTTATCGCCACTCTTTAGGCTCAGAGGGGATTTACAAATAGCATTTTCCGATGATATTTGTGGAAAATCATTTCTTTTAGCAATAATCTTATTTGTTTCTTGCGTAGGATTTGGACCCACAATGGGATTTTCAGCAGATTTCAGGCTTTGATTCATAATTGCCGATTTGGTTTGCATATAGAGAACATTTTTTGCCTTTTCTGAAACAAGCGGACTGGAATCATCACACAATATGAGCAATAAATCTCGGCTTAGTGCGGTATTTTCCGTCACAATGATTCTTACACACTCTTCAATATCTCCAGCAAGAATGGTCATTATCTCTTTACCAATATTAGGGTTTTCTGCCACTGCTTGTCTAACATCTGCTCTATAATGAGCCGCTAACCATTTCAATGTAATAGGCGGAGTGTTAGGATTCTTAGCCACTTTTTGTAAGGCTACAACTGAAAAATTGGCGAATGCATTCGAACTATCACTTGCTGCTTTATCTTCTTTAAGGTTCGAAACCTGCCCGCCTTGCCCACGTAAATCACTTTGGGCAGAAAATTGCCGATGCGCTTGTTTATTACGTAAAACCCAGGAAGCAAAACTTTCGTTTTTGGTTCTGGCCGAATTCAGTTGCGCAACAGTAACTTCCAGGTCACCCTGACTAACTATGCTCAAATTCGGATCCGATGTCTCCACAAGCTCACAACGTATCTCTCGCAATCTTCGCAGTCTTGTGCAAGTAATACGTGGAGATATAGGTGGCTTTCCTCTTTGTCCAGCAGCTAAATCTTCAAAAAGTTTGGACACCTGTTTCAAAAACGGAGTGCCGTTTTCTTCAATGGGTTTCATTTATATAGGTTCCCCGATAGTAATATATAAAATCTATCTTATATTCCCTCCCCTTCAGTTGTTTATAAACAGGGAGATACTTTCTTATCTCGCACCCTATATTATTGACAACTTTAACCGTGGAACAGCCAAGAACGTAAAATCTAAGCCCTATTGTGCTTAATTGCCACTATCCATAAGTCTACTTTTGTAAGCCAGACAACTCCTTAATATTTACACTGAAGGTTTGCTGCTTACAGATTTATAGGGTAAAGCAACACGATAAACTGCTTCGCCCGATGCTTTCTCGTACCGACTTATAATTTTATCCATAGCACCGCTATTAATTACTTCGTCCAAAACTGTATCGAGCATTGCCTTGAATTCGAATTCGCCTCGCTTAAACATCCAACAATTGGGAAAGACTCTAATTGGCCTTTCTGGACAGATGTTTTCAATACTAATCGGATTATGCCGAATAAATTGATTAGTAAATGCCGGCTCTAATATAGTTACGTCTGCTTTGCCACTTGCTACATTCAATAACATCTGACTACAGTCGGTCATTTGTGGCATAGACAAACGGCTAGCTCTGGGAAAATCCGCATCAGCAATTACTTGAGCAGTTTCACCATCGACCGTAGCAATTTTTATATTTGGAGAGTCAATACGTTCAAGATGACCACTAAAGCGTCTATCTCCACGTTTGACATAAATAAAGACAGGACTAAAAAATAATGGTTTACTAAAAGCGGCTTGTTTGGCTCGAGGCGCATTGGTCCATATTGGACTGGCTATCATGTCATAACGCCCGCTTTGTAATCCTTCAATCATATTCCCCCAGCCTACTTCTTCTGTCCATTCCACTGTTAAACCTAGCTTTTTCGATATCATTTCAACAGCGTCAACACCAATGCCAGAAAGCTTGCCTGTATTTGGATCTTTTATGCAGCTCGGAAAGAAAACGACATAAGCGCATCGAATTTTGCCGGCTTTAATAATTTTGTCGTATAAAGACTCTGTCCTTATAGATTGAATATTAGAAGATGGTCCACAAGAACTTAGCATCAACACACAAAGCGCTAATAAAAAGCCCATAGACAGCCATGCACGTCTGCACTGATAGATCACTTACCTTGCTCCTTTTTCATCAGCAAAACCATTTACAGTCAGCTTTTCATTCGATAAGGCAAAGCGACACGATAAATTTCGCCAGGTGTTTGCTCATATTTATTTATAACTTTGTCCATAGCGCCACTATTGATCACTTCATCCAAAACAGTATCGACCATTGCTTTAAATTCAAATTCACCACGCTTAAACATCCAACAATCTGGAAATACACGCAATGGCCTTTTAATACTTATGTTATTGATAGCGTGGGGATTATTTTTACTATAGCGAAATATAGTAAAAGGATCAGCAAAAGTTATGTCGGCTTTGTTGCTTACCACATTCAACAGATTCTGAGACAAATCGGTCATTTGAGTCATGGATAAAACATGTGCTTTAGGAAAATCTTCCTCAGCTACAATCTGTCCGATACCACCATCAATAGTAGCAATCTTAATATTAGACGAATTCACTTTATCCAAGCTACTGTCAAATCTATGATCACCAATTTTCACGCATGCATAAAGAGGAGTGTAAAATAAAGCTTTGCTAAAAGTAGCTACTTTGGCTCTAGAAACATTCGTCCACACTGCAGTTGCCACCATGTCATAACGATCGGTTTGCAACCCCTCAAGCATAGTCCCCCAACCTACTTCTTCACTCCAGTCGACCGACAGTCCAAGTTTTTTGGCTATTAAATTAATAGCGTCAATGCTAATTCCAGATAATTGTCCCGTGTTAGGATCTTTCATGCAACTCGGTGGATAAATAACATAAGCACAACGAAGCTTACCTGATTGTATGACTCGATCATACACAGAACTCCTACTTTTTTGCACCACACGATTTTCGAATTTGCTACATGCCGCTAAACTCACAAACATGACTGCCAAGAAGACCACTTTAATTTTAATTCTGTTCTGTTTATCAAACATGTGCGGATAGAGAGATTCAATTTTTATTGTGTTTCTTATCTGCAAGAAATATAGAGCTGAAGCTTATCTCGCTCAAGACGTTGCCTCCGAAAACAAACGCTGGCAAGCAGGAACTTGCATTACTAAGATTGTTGCATAAATTACTAGGGCTACTCCGCCAAGAGCTTGCAAACCAAAACCCATAGATAAATACTCCAAACAGATTCCTATTAATCCGCCAATCAAATTGAAAGCGAGCCCTATGCTAGCGGATTTTATATTTTTAAACAAAAGAGCGAATATTACCGAAGCAAAAACCAACGGGAAAAGATAAATAATAACCCCCGCTACCTGAGCAAGCAGTGGTCCGAATGCAGCCAAATAACTTACATCTACTAAAGTAGTGGCGGCTAGAGAAACTAAAAGCAAAATCCCCAGTAAGGGTAATTGCTTAATCGATAATTTAACAGCCAACAGATTTGCCATCAAAATAACGACCATCACACCAGAAATCACAGCGCTATTAACTAACCAAGTAGAACCAAATAAGAGAGATAAATCTGCCATAGCGCGTACTTCAAGTAACATGAAACCCATACCTAAGCAAAACATTTGCCAATTTGTCACTGATTTGAATCCATCTTTAAAATACCGGCCTACTAAAATAAATGCTACAAACAATATTAGAAAAATAGGCAACATATAAACTTTGGGTATTTCTTTTTTTGGTAAAAATAGAAAAGGCCAATTATCACTTGCTAAAGGAACAGGGCTGTTTAAATTGACTGCTCGTTCTGGAAAACCAATATTGAAATCAGCCGCGGTTTTGTTATTTATAGCTGGGCCAGCTAATAAAACGCCAACATCCACATTACCATTATTGCGGCAGTATCCCAAAGGCTTAGTACCGGTCGCCAAGGCTAAAGCTTTTGCATGCCTATCCCACAGCCAATCTGCCATGGAAAGAAATCTCACCACTATTAGCCCATTAGGCGCAAGGTGCTTAGCCGCTTGCTTAAACGACTCAAGGGTGAATAAATAATTATCCATACGTAAAGAAGACATCGACGAAAATGCAGCATGGCTATCAACATAAGCAAAGAGTATAAGATTATAAGTACCGTTGTTGCCTTGCAAAAATGTTCGAGCATCCATTACCCTGAGGTTTACTTTCGGTGAAGCGTAGGGGTGTTCTGGATGTAAATTCTTACCGATCCTAACTATACCGGGATCAATTTCAATAGCATCGACATGATCAACCCCGCAGCGTAACGCTGCTGCAACATCACTGCCATTACCAGATCCTAAAATTAGTACCCGAGCCTTAGATCTATCAGGTAATAATTGAAATGGAATCTCGAATGAATCGTGCATAACTTTTTGTATTGTTGCAGGGAAACGAGCAAGATTTTCAGCAGAACAATTCAAAATTTCTTGAAAATTATCGTAATTAATATGAAGCGCATATCCCCAAGATAAGTCTTTTAAACCGGTATTTGCTGGAGGATGTGATTTGACTACATCGATACGATAATAAGGCGACCAAACTGTTTTCACATAGTCAGGCTCGTAAGCAATCGTTGCAATCCCAGTCCCGATCCAAAAAAAGTAAAAAATACCAAGTAGTACCAAAGCAAAATGTGCGGGTTTACGCGAAATAGCCAACAAAATTAACCCGGCAATAAAAATCCAAACACCAGGTGATGTCTGCAACCACGACAAAAGTGAGAATAGAACGGTACCGGCAAGTGCGCCAGCTACATTTATTGAATATGCTTCGATCGGCTTGAGTTGATCAAAGAGTTGTCCCATTTTTTGCCCGAATCCGACAAACGCGAAAGTGGTCAAGCCAAAAACACCAAGCATAATAAGCAAGGTACGCAAAGATACCCAAATTTCCGGCGATTTTGACCAGTTAACACCATATCCAATACCAAATAACATATATTTGCTCGGATCCACAAAGCTCAAGAAGGTTAAACCAAATGTCAAAGCAAAGATGAGAAGTCCACTCAAAAATAATAAGGCTATCGTAGACCAACGAAAATAATCAGTTTTATGTTTAGTCCATATAAAACCTAATCCTAGTCCTAAAAAAGCCGCCATAAGTGGTAAATTTTTAAAATAAGCAAAAACGCGTATTTCGGTACTCAACCAACGTATTATTAGCAATTCACAAAATAAACTAACCAGACTTATCAAAAAAAGGTTTCTATATATATCTAATTTTTCAGAGGATAAATTTGCTAAGTAATTTTTCACGAGTTACATATTCCTAAAATAAAAAACAAAAACCTGCATTCTTAAAATCAATCTTGTTAGCTTGGTAGATACTTTAATTGTGCTGCCCCGGGGAATTGATACGGTAATGATACACGTAATTCTTCATATAATGAAATTACACTTAATAAGAAAAGTTCAATCGCATTTCTATAGTCAATTTTGTTATTTTGGTTCATTTTTTATTATTGAGTCCGGGTAACTGATATGGTAATGATACACGTAATACCTCATTAGGTTTTCTTTCGTACCTAGCAATAATTTTGTCCATAGCACCACTATTGATTACTTCGTCCAAAACTGTATCAAGCATAGCTTTAAACTCAAATTCTCCGCGCTTTAACATCCAGCTACTAGCAAAAACGCGAATTGGCTTATCTGGATTGATATTTTGAACTGTTCCAGGATTATTTTGTATATAGCGATCAGCAATAGTTGGCTCTGTAAAGGTCACGTCAGCCTTGCCGGTGCTGACAGTTAATAAAAGTTGAGCAATATCAGTCAACTGTGGCATAGACAAGTGTTTGGCCTGTGGAAAATCATCTTGCGCAATTACCTCCACAGTACCACCATCAATGGTAGCAATTTTAACTTTAGGAGAATTAATCAGTCCCCAATGATTTTTGAATCTTGTATCACCTTTACGACAAAAAACATAAACAGGGCTATAAAACAGGGGTTTGCTAAAGTTGATAACTTTAGCTCTATTTGCATTAGTCCAGACCGGTGTAGGTATCAAATCATAACGGCCTGTAGCAAAGCCTTCTAGCATTGTTCCCCAACCAACTTCTTCTGTCCATTCAACTGTTAGCCCCAATTTTTTTGCCACTAGCTCAATGGTATCAATGCCAATACCAGATAATTTTCCGGAATTAGGATCTTTGATACATCCAGGCGGATAAACGAGATAACCACAACGAATTTTTCCTGATTGCATAACACGATCATAAGTAGACTGCCCACGATTACTAGTCACCCCATTAGCGACGTTACTGCAAGCATTTAAAAGAGGTAACACTAAAAGCATTATCAATAGCAGATTCAAATGCCTCATCTTATTTAAGCTCATCTAAATTAAAATCTCCATGGGTCTATATTAAAAGCATACGATAAAGCACTATGAGTACAATTATCGTTTGTTTAACTAACAGTTTTAAGCACCGAGAGAAATTGACTTAAGCGCTCATGCTTTGGTGTCAACAATATATTCGGACCACCTTCCTCTACAATCTCACCCCCAGCCATAAAAATTACTTTGTCAGCAGCCTCATGAGCAAATTGCAAAAGGTGAGTAATAGTCAAGATGCCAATACCTTGGCTACCTAATTTTTTCAACTGAGAGAGGATTATTGCTGTTTGTTCGATATCTAGCGAAGAAGTAATCTCATCTAAAAGTAAGTATTCTGGATTCAACAATAACGCTCTTACCAAGGCTGCTCTTTGTCTTTGTCCTATCGATGCCTGATTAGGATAGCGGTAAACAAAATGATTCATATCAAACAATTTAAGTAATTCTTGCAAGCGTGGGGGATTGTCATCAAGACCACGAGCAGACAAAGGCAAAGTTATATTTTGTAAAAGCGTTAGATGAGGCCAAAGAAACAATTGCTGAAAAACGACAGTCACTTTTGGCCAAGGTGCTTCTACTTTCTGTGACTTTTCCAGAGGATATTTATAAGTGATACCGTCTATGGTTACACTACCTGAGTCTGGCTGTTCCAAAAATGCTAATATTTTTAGCAAAGTTGTTTTGCCAGTTCCGCTGGGACCAATGAGTGCACAAATTTTGCCACGCTCAATTGACAAGCTAACATCTTTCAACACTTTGGTGTTTTCGTAAGATTTACTAATGTTCTTTGCTTCTAGCATCGCTTGCTACCTTATTGTTCAGAATAATCACGAGTAAATTGTTTGCGTAACCAAAGCGCCAAGCCATTCATCGGTAAACAAATAGCTAAAAAGAGTATTCCTAAAGCAGTATAAATTTCTACCGGCTTATAAATAACTGAATTAATTTGCTGGGCAACACGGAAAATTTCGTTCACTGATATCAGACTGGCAAACAGAGTGGCTTGCAACATGCCCACTTGAATCATGAGCAAACTTGGTAATGTTTGCCTAAGTATGATAGGCAACTGAATGTATAGCACGGTGTGATAAGAGGATATACCACAAACTTTGGCTGCCACAATATATTGATTAGGAAAGTCACGCAGAGCGATTCTTACTACTTCAGAAACAGAAAAAATATTGATAATTGAAATAGTTACTACAGCGGTAATAAAAGGATCTACAACTATGCCCAACAAAGATTGCAATGGATAGTGCAACCAAAATAAAAATACCAACATAGGCATACCAGAAAGAACAAAAGCTATTAGTCTTGTGGGAATGCCAAGAAATTTAGTCCATTTAGCTGCCAGAATGCCCAGTAAAGAGCCGATGATAAGTCCAGCTGACCAAATTATCAGGCACATCTGGAAAGTAACCAATAACCCATCAGCAAATGCTTGCTGATATTTAACTAAAATATCAAATACAGTCATAATAATCTTCTTTATAAACTATGGACTAAAGAATACTACGATTCAATTTAATGTAATAGTATCCGATTGAACTTATGTGTTTTATAACGCCTATATAAATTAAAATCAGCATCAAGACTAATTACGTCCTCAAGATTTAATCGTTCTGCAATAGCTATTAAAGATAGATCTGCAAAGTCTCCCGGTAAATCAGAATATTTTGTATTTAAATCAGCAATGCGAGCAAAATCATCATATTTTAGGGATTCTACATAATATAGACCCTTAGATAAATCAACCAAAAGTTCATTTTGAACTTGATAGTTACTTCTAAGCAACCACATTACTTCTGTAATAATTGGACTTGTAGTAACAAATTGACCACGATAGCGTTCAAAGGAAGTCAGTACTTTTTTATGCCAAGGGTCACCAGCATTATAATAGGCGACAAGTGGACCAGCATCAATCAGTGCCATAGCCATTAGGACTTAGCCCCCTGACGTCGAGAAGCCTTGTCTGTGAAATGATTAGCCAACGCTGCCTTACGATTACCACGTTCAGAACTAATTGAAGAATCATTCAACAAATGTTTCGGATGACCACCTCTTCTTTCAACGAAACTTCTGCCAGCCTGTAAAGCCACCCATTGATCATCAATCATTTTTCGCGTTAACTGACTCTTATCCATTCTGGTTATAGCAAGAATTTGACTAAGCTTCGATTCATACTCATCGTCCAGCCTGACATTTAAACTCATTATTATTTTTTGCACCCCTCAGCACGATACAAGTAATACACGTATTACAGTTTACCAATTATCTGCAGCAAAAGCAAGTAATTAGGCTGACTTTCGGTTATTTATCCTATAATGTGACTCACATTATTTGCAAAATAACAAAAAACTCTCATGTTACGTTTTTCCTGGTTGATCTATTTGCTGTTACTATCCTTTGCTGTAAGTGCTTGTCAAAATACAGCAACCAACATAAATGCCGCCAATACCTCTAGCACCTATAATCGCGTACTAAGCACAGGAAATATACGTTGCGGCTACTTGACATATCCTCCTTATTGTATGAAAAATGCCAACACTAAGGAAATGACAGGCATATTTGTCGACGCAATAGAAAGGATAGGAAAAAAACTAGGACTAAAAATTACATGGGCAGAAGAAGTCGGCTATGAGTCAGTATTTGAAGGACTGCGATCTAATCGTTTTGATATTTTCGCTGCTGGACTATGGCCAAATGCCGAAAGAGCGAAAGTAGGCGACTTTAGCAGACCATTATTTTATAACGCGGTGAAAGCTTACGGACGTTCTAACGAAAAGAGATTCAACAATTTAAGCAACATCAATTCCTCGCTCGTCAAAATTGCGGTAATAGATGGGGCTATGGAAGATTCAATAGCTAAAAATGACTTCCCTTTAGCCAAGCGGCTTTCTTTGACTCAACTCAGTCCTTTCTCTCAAAACTTACTCAATATAGTAACCAAAAAAGCAGACGTAACTTTTGCTGAACCAGGAATTGTAGATCTATTTTTGAAAAACAATCCGGGCAGTCTAAAAGAATTGGCTCCTAAACAACCATTGAGAATTTTTGGGAATTGTTTTGTCTTCAAAGTGGGACAGCCGGAGTTTAAGGATATGATAAACACCGTTATCGAAGAAATGCTCAATAGCGGAGAATTTGATAGAATACTAAAAAAATATGAGCCAGCGCCTAATTCAGTTTACCGCGTGGCGGCACCATATAAGATACCAGACAATTACAAACATTAAGCTTCTCTTGATAATCAAATACTTTGAAGGACCTTTTTTAAATACTGTGAAAATCAATCATCTAAAATATTATTTAATGGTTCTAATAGTGATTCCTTTGTTTAGTGGCTGTTCTCTTCCGTCTAATAAATCATCTAATAACGAAACTAATTCGCTTTACCAACGCGTGATTAAGTCAGGCACAATCCGCTGTGGATACGGTATGTTTCCGCCTTATTGCATGAAAGATCCAAACACCGGTAAACTGTCAGGCATCTTTGTAGAAATTCTCAACGAAGCTGGAAAGAATTTAGGACTTAAAATCGATTGGTCAGAAGAGGTTGGTTGGGCAAACATTATTCAGGGAATCGAAACCAATCGTTACGACCTGATACCCACAGGAATATGGCCCAATGCCAGTCGTGGCAAACATGCAAGTTTTTCCATTCCACTTTTTTATAACAGACTGGATGCTTATGTACGCACAAAGGATGATCGGTTTAACAATAATCTCAAAACAATTGATTCCAAATCCATTATCATAGCAACCATTGATGGATACATAAATCAAGATATTGCCAAAAGGCGTTTTCCCCAGACCCGCATCCTCAGTCATCCTGATATGTGTGACGGCGCTCAGGTTTTTCTTGATATCGTAAATAAAAAAGCGGACATTACATTCGACGATCCGAGCCTGGCAGCACTTTTCCTGAAAAACAATCCTGGCACAATAAAAAAGATTACAAGCAAGCCAATTGCCGTCGAAGCAAATACTATGATGTTTAAGATTGGCGAACCAGCATTTAAATCAATGTTAGATACTGCACTTACTGAATTGATTAATAACGGTTATGTGGATTCGGTTCTAAATAAATATGAGCCTAGTCCTGGAGTTTATTTACGCCTAGCTCCTCCATACCAAACCCATTAATGCCAAATTATAGACCGCAGCAATCTACTCCATTCATTATCATTCTGAGTAGTGGAACCATATTCAATGCTTAGAAAACCGTCACCAACCTGTTCGTACATGTAATATACGTAAGTCGTCAAAATATATCCGCCTTGAGCCATCTTCACACAACCCTCTTGCTTTTCTGGTTCACCAGTACACAGCAGTTTTTTTTCGTTGACCTCTACAGTTTGAAGCTTATTGTGCACATGCCACAGCCCTGTTAAATTACGGTATTCTCGCGGACTTAAGCTATGCAACGGTTCAGAAAAGATTTTTCTCAATGCGTTATTCGTTTTATCCGACTCCGATTTCACATATCTGATATCTAGATAATTATAAATATCGCAGCGATTGTTTTTACTATCATAAAATACAGCTCTCTCATAAGGTTTGCTAAGCGAGTTATCTTTTTTCCAACCCTCTTCTATGGCTATGCTTTTGATTCCAGGCAGGTTGATTTGCACAGTTGCAAGAGCCACTGAATAAATAGCTGATATCATGACGAGAATGACTAATAGTATGAATTTCATATTTACCTATCAACACAGCTTGTTAACGCTTCTTCCCGATAAATCCATTCCATAATCAATGAGTAAGCATTGCCTGCTTCAGTTTGCCTAAAAGCGAACACATATCATCATAGCGTCCAAATGACGGAACAAGATAAACACCCTGGCAATAGGGACGGATTTGCTCTAAAAGCTCGAATGCCAATTCAAGACCTACTTCGGCACCTTGTTCTTGTGCCTTCTCCATTTGCTTTCTTATATGTTCCGGTATGGAAATACCTGGTACTTCATTATGCAAATATTCAGCATGTTTGAAACTGTGCAGAGGCATAATGCCGACTAAAAGCGGAGCTGGACAATCACCAAATGCTTCCAGAAAGTCTGTCAAATCAGACTTTTCATAAATAGGCTGTGTCATTACGAAGTCCGCGCCCGCATCCAGTTTACGCTTGAATCTTTCAATTTCCCCTTTACGATCTTGGGCATTAGCATTTAATGCGCAACCAACAGAAAGATTGGTTGGTGAACCAATAGAACCACCAGCGATATCAAGTCCTTTATTTAGTTGATTGATAATTTTAATCAACCCCACCGAATCAACATCATAAACAGCAGTGGCATGCACATAATTGCCTAGAGCCGGCGGGTCGCCGGTTAAAGCAAGAATGTTATTGATGCCCAAAGCCTGACAACCAAGCAAGTCTGCCTGAATACCCATTAAGTTGCGATCGCGTGTAGTGAAGTGAATAATAGTTTCCACACCCACTGCCTTTGTGATTAATTGACAAGTAGCCATTGATGACATACGTACCCTTGCCATTGGACTATCGCCAACATTGATGGCGTTAGCCCCAGCTTTCACAAGTTGTTCGGCAGCATTAATAAGCTTCTTTGCCACTGCACCTTTTGGCGGATCCAATTCAACACTAACAAAAAAACCACTGCCTGTATTGCTTTTAGACTGCTCTTTAATTAGTTTCAGCCGTTCAGCTAGCGTCTTTGTACTAATTTCAACACTTTGAACTTTAGGTATTGCTGACTTATCAGTTTCTCTATTGCCAATAAAAATAGGCTGGTGGGTCTGCTCTGTTGTCAGCTTTGCCCTTGCTTCATTTTCTGCACGACCGGCTAAATATTGATCAAGCATTTTGCGCATAGCTTTGATGTGCTCCGGAGTTGTCCCACAACAACCACCCACTAAATGTGCCCCAATATGAATATAGGGCTCTACATAAGAAGCGCAATATTCAGGACGACTCGAAAATTGATAGCGCCCACCTGTCAAACTAGGCTGTCCAGCGTTTGGCAAGCAAGAAAATGTCAGTTTTTCAGAGGAGATACCTTGCTTTTTAGCTGCTTCAATCATTCTAATAAGACTATCAAAAAGAGGGCCTGGACCAGCACCACAATTAATACCAATCACATCAGGAGCTTCATTACCCATTTCCACAACTAATTTGATAGCATCCTCCGGAGTAGCACCAAATAATGTATGCCCCTCTACAGAAAAGCTTAATTGAGCTACTACTGGCAATTTTGATACAGCTCTGGCAGCCTGAACCGCAATTTTCAACTCTTCAAGCGAAGACATAGTTTCAATGATAAATAAATCTACTCCACCTGCTAGCAGAGCTGCCATTTGCTCTTTATATGCATCTAATAATTTTTGAGCAGACATTTCACCTAAAGGCATTAGCAATTGCCCACTTGGGCCGACAGCTCCGGCAACAAAAGCTGGTTTGCCCACAATCTCACGTGCGTTACGTGCAATCTTTGCTGCTGCGATATTTAGTCTCGATACTTGATCCTCAAGACCGTAGCTTGCCAGTCTGAAACGATTGCCAGAAAAAGAATTAGTTTCGATTACATCAGCTCCTGCGTTCAAATAATCGATATGTACTTGCAACACAAGGTCGCTTCGTGTTTCGTTCAGTTGCTCAAAAACACCTTCTGCCGAAGCACCGCGGGCATAAAGTAAAGTGCCTATACCACCATCAGCTAATAATGGTTTATTGTGAATAGCTTGTAAAAAGGGATGACTCATATTTCAATCAATTCAAAATAAATGCGTAAACATTTTGATTAGAGCTTACTGCCTGGTAATATACCAGAATGAAGTCCTTTGCTGATGAAAAACTAGAGCCCAAATATATTCGCAATTTTTCAATAATTGCCCATATCGACCACGGTAAATCTACTTTGGCTGATAGGCTATTGGAAACCACCGCCACTTTGTCTAAACGCGAAATGCAAGAACAGGTGCTGGATACAATGGATCTTGAACGGGAGCGCGGTATTACCATTAAAGCACAACCTGCCCGCATGCAATATCGCGCCCAGGATGGTCATGAATATATTTTGAATCTTATCGATACCCCCGGGCATGTTGATTTCGGTTATGAAGTTTCGCGAAGTTTGGCTGCTTGTGAAGGTGCATTGTTAATTATTGATGCCACTCAAGGCGTGGAAGCGCAAACCTTGGCCAATGTGCACCTGGCAGTAGAAAATCATTTAGAAATTGTGCCTGTAATTAACAAAATTGATTTACCGAGCTCCGATCCAGACCGTATTCGTCATGAAATTGAAGATTTAATTGGCATTGACTCTAGTCAGGCAGTATTAGCAAGCGCTAAGAACAGTATTGGCATTACTGAAGTTTTAGAAGCAATCGTAAAACTCATCCCACCACCAGCCAACACAGCTGACAAACCTCTCAGAGCCCTCGTTTTTGACAGTTTTTTTGATAGCTATCGCGGCATTATTGTCTACTTCAGAATAAAGGACGGGCAGCTTAAAGTCGGCGACAAAATTAGATTCATGGCTAATGAAAAAAACTTCGAAGTAACAGAGCTTGGCGTTTTACGTCCCCATCAAGTAAAAGTAGAAAGTTTAGGACCAGGAGAAGTGGGCTATTTAGCAGCGGCAATTAAAGACGTATCAACCCTTGTTGGTGACACTATTACACATAGTGAAATACCTGCCAATGAAGCTTTACCAGGTTATCGACCGGCCAAACCTATGGTCTATGCCGGTATTTATCCTATAGATAGTGATCAATATCCTGAACTCAGAGAAGCTCTAGACAAACTTAAACTTAACGACTCCTCAATATTTTTCGAACCCGAAACTTCCGAAGCTCTTGGGTTTGGTTTCCGTTGCGGCTTTTTGGGCTTATTGCACATGGAAATTATTCAGGAACGTTTAGAGCGAGAATACAACCTTTCATTAATTACTACTGCACCATCTGTGGTGTATAAAGTAACTAAGACAGATGGCTCAGTCTTAATGGTCGAGAATCCATCAAAATTGCCTGACGCCAATTATCGTGAAATAATTGAAGAACCATATGTTTACGCCAGTATAATGGTACCAAACGATTTTGTGGGACCGCTTATGGAACTTTGCCAGGGAAGAAGAGGTGTTTTTCTTGATATGAAATACCTAGACCAACGGCGCACTATGTTGCATTATGAACTACCTTTAGCTGAAATTATCACCGACTTTTTTTGATCAACTAAAATCAAGATCAAAAGGCTATGCTAGCCTTGATTATCACTTTCAAGAATATCGGGCTTCCCGTTTGGCCAAGCTTGATATTTTAATCGGTGGCGAGGCTTGTGACGCCTTATCTGCCATTGTCCATCAAGATAGGGCCCCAAGTTATGGCAGACAATTGGCTGAAAAACTCAAAGGTATTATTCCTCGCCAAATGTTTGAAGTCCCTATTCAAGCAGCTATCGGTGGCAAAATAGTTGCTCGTGAAACTATCTCGGCACAGCGCAAGAATGTATTGTCCAAATGTTATGGTGGGGATATTAGTCGTAAAAGAAAATTGCTAGAAAAGCAAAAGAAAGGCAAAAAAAGAATGAAGTCAATCGGTAAAGTAGAAATTCCACAGGAAGCCTTCATGGCTGTTTTAAAAATCGAGACTTAATTGCAACTAGAAAAGTTAGATGTCATACTATAATGTTATAGCACTAAAAATTAGGCTTTTGAGCTTAGAATAAAATGACAACTGACGACAAAAATAAGCATAAGCTCAAAAAAAATAAGACAAAAAGGACCAAACGAGCTAAAAGTACTGAACGTCTCTCTTATAACCACGATCTCTTAGTGAAAAGCTGGCAAAGCAGGGATGCTCTTTACCAACAACTCTTCGGACCACATAAATACGTTTCGCCAGAGAATTACAGTGCTCCAGTGCTGCAATCCAAGCCCAAAGACAATGCTTCAGCTAGGCACGCCGAATTCAATATTGAGTCGCCCAATAAAGAACTAGACCTTAGCAATCAACAACTAGCTATTTTTACTTATGAGCCCGATCCATTAAGACCATATTGGACTTATTTAACAGCCGGTCTTAGCACACCTTGGCTCCAAGATGAGGAGCTAGAGGTTTCCGGTTTTGGTTTGGAACTCATGATTAAGTCGCCAAACGAAGCAGATTGGCCGGCACAAATTTTGCGCACAATGGCGTATTATATTTTCAATCATATGGGCACCCTTAGTCCCAGTAAACGCCTGGCTTTAAATTCATCAATAATCGCTGGCGGCAAATCGCTTTTGCGCAATGTTTTAATTTGGTACGCCGATGATTCTACAGACTGTTGGTATCAATTACCTTCTGGTGGTTTCGGTATTTTCACTGCCATTGGTATAACAGATGACGAAATGCGCCTGACAGAATCTATGCACGAAGAATACGGCACCTGGTGCATGTTACAAATTCTAAAACGTTTAGGCATAGATCAAGTTACTGATCCTTCTCGCCCTAGTATCTTTGAGACGGAAAACATATCATCAATTATTGATTCGGTTAAAGATTATGCTGAACAATTTCACAGAGCATTCCCTGAAGCTAATCAACCGCGCGGCAGACAAACACCAAACGAACAGAATTAAAATATAAAACAAGGAATTATTTAAATGCAGATTGCAGTTATAGGTACAGGCAATGTCGGTAATGCCCTTTTACATGCATTAGCTCCCAATCCACATATTGAAAAAGTGCTAGTTATGAGTCGCCATGAAAATACTGCCATAGGAGCCATAATGGAAGTGGCTAGTGCCAATCCTAAAGGCGCAGAAAAAATGCACTCTGCTTCTTATGAAAAACTCTCTGATGCAGACATCATTGTGTCAACAGCAGGAGTGCAAATGCAGCTTGGACAAACTGCTCAAGATGTCCTCGCGCCAAACGTCGATATTTCTAAGAACATTTTAAAAGCAGAAAATATTAAAAATACTGCACTCATTATATGTCTGGCTACTCCTGTGGATGACGTAACATGGCATATGCAAAGAAAAAGCAAATTGCCCTCTAATCAAGTATTTGGCTTCGGAGGCGATTTAGATAGAAATAGACTGGAATACGTTTTAGGCAAACGAAATATAGAGAACAGTAAAGCGAAAATTGTCGGAGAACATGGACGCAATACTATACCGGTATATCCTGATGAAAAAGACTATGCGAATATTGCTAGTGAAGTACGTGGCTTTCTCGGCAAAACGACCAAACTGTCTGGTCACACACGCAATTTAGCTACAGGCACTTTACTGGCTAAACTCGTCAATTCCGTTATCACTGATGCAAAACAAGTTCATTATGTCTGTGGTTATCATAAAGAGTATAGAGTCTATCTTACCTGGCCATTTATAATAGGACGAGAAGGCATATTGCGTGCAGAGAGTGTCGAGCTAGGACCGCGTCCTAACAAAGAACTGGAAGCGCTAGTAACATCCAGAAAAAACTCTTTCTCTCAAAAGATTTGCTCTACCAGCCACTCTTAAGTGCGGCAAGATCAGTTATTAACGGACACTGATCTAAATAAATTTATTTGCTCACGTGTTTGTTCAGCTGCTTTACGAGCTGCCGTAGCATAATCTTTATTTCTACCGGCATATAAAATAGCGCGGCTCGAATTTATCATTAGACCAGTGCCTTGCGAATCGATACCGCTGCGCACAGTCGCTTCTATATCTCCACCTTGCGCACCAATACCAGGCACTAAAAATGTTGTGTCCCCCGCAATAGCTCTTATTTCAGCAATTTCTTTTGGATATGTAGCCCCGATAATAGGCAGAGCATTTCCATAAATATTCCATTCTCCGACCACCTTTTCGGCAACGTATAAATAAAGTGGTTTGCCGTCAACTTTTAAATCTTGCAGATCCCTTGCACCAGGATTTGATGTTCTACAAAGTATCATAACCCCGTTATCTTTGTATTCGAGAAATGGCTGCAGGCTATCAAATCCCATATATGGGTTGACTGTCACTGCATCGACTTTGTAACGTTCAAAGGCTTCTTTGGCATAAAAAGTGGCAGTATTACCGATGTCATTGCGTTTAGCATCAAGGAGAATTGGCACTTCTGGATAAGATTCACGGATGTAATTGATGGTTTGCGCTAATTCACTTTCTTTGCCAAAGGCAGAATAAAAGGCTACCTGTATTTTATAAGCACATACCAAATCATGGGTAGCATCAACTATTTCGCGATTAAAGATAGCCACCCGATCATCTCTCGACTGCAAATGCTCAGGTATTTTGCTCAGGTCTGGGTCTAGACCCAGACAAAGCAAGCTATTATTACTTTGAGTGATATTTTTTAGCTTGGCAAGAAATTTCATCAGCTTGTGATACCAGATAAAGCTTTATTATCATCTGCCAGACTTATTGTTTTTAATTGATCATTATCATTAACACCCTTGCGCGGATATTTCATCGGCCAATAATAACTTCCATACTCAGAGTAAAATTCAATTGTTTTAGCTAAACCATCTTCCAAAGAAGTTTTTGGACGCCATCCTATAAACCGATTTATTTTTGTAATGTCTGAATAAAAATCTCCCGGTTCTTGCGCCTTACGTTCAGGCGAAAATTCAGCGAAATCCCACCTGCCATGTCCAGCTATTTTGACTATCGTTTTAGTCAACTCAAGAAAATTCACAGGGATGTCTGAACCAACGTTAAAAATTTCACCATAA